>Ga0306900_1000241_pt1 | contig 27028 bp, 29 predicted proteins | sample AntRauMFilla3765_FD_190416 | JGI IMG/M metagenome (GOLD analysis project Ga0306900, IMG submission 190416) | Saline lake microbial communities from Rauer Islands, Antarctica - Metagenome Filla 3 #765 (v2) (version 2) | ecosystem: Environmental > Aquatic > Non-marine Saline and Alkaline > Saline ... | reverse complement strand
CCGGTGACGAATGTTTTGCAAGGCCGTCTCACGCTCGAACGTGGTGCGCTGCTCGGAACTGGGCTGTTGGTCGGTGGGGGTCTGTATGCTGCGTCGTTGGTTGCGACGTGGGTTGGGACCGGATTTAGCGCGCTTCCGTTTACGCTTGCGTCGCTGGTGGCGTTTACAGCGATTGTGCTGGGTCTCCAGACCGTGTTTTCTGCGTTCTTCCTCAGCGAAATTGCTGATGCTCGGCCATCCTGAGTTCTTTGTATTATTTGTTCAACATCATCGGAGCTGTTAGTGCCAGCAACAGCCGTTTCTCTAAAATCTTTGTTTGAGCTCTAATTAATTTTTAGTATAATCATGTAAGGCAGAATCACATCCTTTTTGAAGTCTTCTGCGTAGCATTTAGTATGCAAAACCAACGTGTTCTCATTACGGGTGGGGCAGGATTTATTGGGTCCAACTTGGCGAATCACCTTGTAGAAGACAATGACGTGGTTGTCGTCGACGATCTGTATCTCGGGATCGAAGAGAATCTGGTCGATGACGTTGAGTTCATTGAAAAAAGTGTCGTAGAGTCGGAGCTACCGACTGACGTTGATGTGGTCTACCATCTGGCTGCACTATCCTCGTATGCGATGCACGAAGACGACCCACAGACAGGCGCGCGTGTGAACGTCGAAGGGTTTGTGAACGTCGTCGAACAGGCCCGTAACGACGGCTGTGAGACTGTTGTATATGCCTCTACGTCCTCAATCTATGGGGATCAGACTGAGCCCTCGCCGGAATCGATGGACGTAGCAGTTAATACGGGCTATGAAGCCTCGAAGCTGGCTCGGGAACGGTATGCGGAGTACTTCTCGAACCACTACGACATGACGATGGCCGGGATGCGGTTCTTTTCGGTCTATCAAGGCTATGGCGGCTCGGAGGAACACAAAGGCGAGTATGCCAATGTGATCGCCCAGTTTGCTGAAGATATGGCGAACGGAGAGTCACCAGTGCTGTACGGTGATGGGACCCAGACGCGGGACTTCACGTATATTTCGGATATCGTTCGTGGGCTTGTGTTGGCTGGTGAGGAACAGCTCGATGGTGTGTATAATCTTGGGACGGGTGAGGCGTATGATTTCAATACGCTCGTTGAGATGCTCAACGACGAGCTTGGGACCGAGATCGAAGCGGAGTACATCGAGAATCCGATTCCTGAGTCGGTGTATGTGCATGATACCTGTGCCGATTACTCAAAAATGAAGGCCGAAACTGGGTGGGAACCACAGATTAGCTTCGAAGAAGGGATTGAGCAGGTTTGCGCGCAGTACGTTTCGGCTGTTGAGTTGTGAGGTAGTTGAACGAGTCGTTACTGGTCAATTGTGAGCTACGTGTCGCAGCTACACCGTGAGTGAACATCGGCAAAGTCGACGAGAAAGCCCACGTCGGCGATCACTCTAGCCCGAGACTCAGCTTCAGCGCCTCGTCGATCGCGGCCATCGTGGCTCTGTCGAGTGACCCAACGACGGAGTGTACCCGTTCTGGAACCGAGACGGTTCGAATCTGGTCCAATCGGACCGAAGAGTCTTTTTCGAGTGGTGACCCGGTCGACTCGACGAGCACCTCGAACGGATACTCGCGGTAGGTTCCCGTCACGGGGGCGACAATAGTCGTATTTGAGTTTCGGTTTCCGATGTCGTTTTGAATGACCACGGCCGGACGCGTCTTCTTCATCTCGTGGCCTTCGGCTGGATCGAGCCGAACGATGACGACATCACCCCGTCGCACATCCGTCCCGTCACTCACCAAGGGTGTCCCACGCTTCGTCAGACGTTTCGCTCCATTCCTCGGTGAGCGCCGCCGCGCTCTCGGCGGCCTCCTGATAGGCGGCCGCCAACTCGTCATCGTCCGGCCGATCAGACTCCACCTCGACGACAGCGACGGTGACGCGCTTGTTCGCATACTCGGTACCGAGATAGACTCGCCCCCGATTGTCCGTCTCGTTCGTTTTGAGGTCCCTTGCGTCGACTTTCATTAACGTGGGGTACGGCTCCACCGTTAATATGTGTTGCCCACTATTACCCACGACATTCGTCGTGAGCCGTCTCGGGGTCGCTTACACCCACCCTGGGAGAGTTTGTCAAGACTAGTGTGGTTAAGTCGGAGCTGCCAACTGACGTTGATGTGGTGTTCCATCTGGCCGCACTGTCCTCGTATGCGATGCACGAAGACGATCCACAGACGGGCGCACGCGTGAACGTCGAAGGGTTCGTCAATGTATCGAGCAGACCCGCGAGGATGGCTGTGAGACGGTTGTGTATGCCTCAACGTCGTCGATCTATGGGGATCAGACTGAGCCCTCGCCGGAATCGATGGATGTCGCAGTCAATACGGGCTATGAAGCCTCGAAGTTGGCCCGCGAACGGTACGCGGAGTACTTCTCGAACCACTACGATATGACGATGGCCGGAATGCGGTTTTTTTTTGATGTATCAGGGGTATGTTGGACCGGAGGAACACAAAGGCGAGTACGCCAATGTGATCGCCCAGTTCGCCGAGGATATGACGAACGGAGAGCCGCCAGTGTTGTACGGTGATTGGACCCAGACGCGTAACTTTAGTTACGTATTGATCGAGATCTGATTCAGATACCGTTGTACGTATGGATGGAGATCATCGGACGGTGGTTCAAATACTTGTAGTTGACTATGCTGACTGTCGCTGATCTCTACGTGTTGCTCTTGGGTAGGTTCGACGACGAACGCGTTGGCAACGTAATGTTTGCTGTCGACACCGTCGACATCGGATGTGTCATAGAAATGCTCGAAGACACCGAGCTGTTCTTGGATTTCGACGTCACAGCCAACCTCCATTTCGGCAACTCGATGGACCGCTTCAGTTAACCGTTCATTTTTAAATACAGTGCCACCAGGAACGAACCACTCCCCTTTTGCTGGCTCGTTTTCACGCAGTCCAAGCAGTACACCCCCCTCGTGTTTGATAATCAGATCGACTGAGACAATCGGTACGCTGTCGACGACAACGTTCCACTCCTCGCCACCAACCCAGCGTTCATCTTTGGCCATATTTGATCAAAGGTAGTAGTCGACTGCTTGCTCTAGCCCCTCTTCGAAGGACCACGATGGTTCCCAGCCGAGTTTCGTGAGTTTGTCGTACTCGAGTGCATACCGCTGATCGTGGCCAGCCCGATCATCCACGAACGTAATTTGGTCTTCCGAGCCGCCGACAGCCGCAAGAATTGCTTCGGCCACTTCGAGATTCGTTCGTTCTTCGCCTGATCCGATATTGTATATTTCTCTTGGAGTCCCCTCGCGAAGGACGACATCCAGTGCTCGACAGTTGTCCTCAACGTAGATCCACTCCCGAACGTTAGACCCATCACCATACACGGGGAGTTCTTTGCCCGCAGCAGCGTTCTGGATGAACTTCGGAATGAGTTTTTCCGAATGTTGTCGTGGGCCGAAGTTGTTACACGTTCGAGTGATGAGTACTGGGAGATCGTGTGTCGTCTGGTAGCTTTTCGCCAGCAAATCGGCGCTCGCTTTCGTTGCGGCGTATGGATTCCGTGGATTCAGTTTGTCATCCTCACTGAAGATGCCATCGAGGATCTGTCCGTACACCTCGTCGGTCGAAATCTGCAGGAACCGGTCGATGTCTGCTTCCAGTGCTGCATCAAGGAGTACCTGCGTTCCTTGGACGTTTGTCGTGATAAACGATTTTGCACCCTCAATCGAGCGGTCGACGTGGGACTCGGCAGCGAAGTTCACGACAGCGTCGACATCTGCCATGAGTTCCTCAACGAGTTCTTGATCCCGAATATCTCCCTCGACAAATGTGTGTCTTGGATGATCTTCGTACCCAGCTAAGTTGTCCAGCGACCCGGCATAGGTCAACGCATCCAGCGTTACTACGGAATCGTCCCGGTTTTCGAGGATGTGCCGCACAAAGTTCGAGCCAATAAACCCAGCCCCACCAGTAACAAGCAATCGCATAGATCGGATTGTAGCGCAGGCTATATTTGTATTTTCATTTAAGAGATTATGTATGACTGTTCTTGTCCTCGGGGCTGGAGGGTTGCTTGGAAGCGCACTTGTTAGAGCATGTCTTGATCGGTCCCGTACTGTAGTCGGGACCTACCATTCAACTCAGCCATCGTTCGACATTCCGCTTACTCAGCATGATATTAGAAATACTGCGGCATTTGAGTCGCTCCTCGCAGATCACCAACCGGATGCAGTTGTGAACTGCGCTGCACTGACTGATGTCGACGGCTGTGAGACTCAATCAGAGGCCGCAGCTGAAATCAATGGAACTGCTCCGGGTGAGCTTGCGACTGCTTGTGCCGAGCAGAACATCCCATTCGTGCATGTGTCGACTGACTATGTGTTTGACGGAGAATCGAACACACCATATGAGGTGGATGCAACACCGAATCCGATCCAGGAGTACGGCAGATCAAAACTAGAGGGAGAACAACGTGTGCAAGCGGTCGACGGTGAGACAACCATTGTTAGACTCTCGTTTGTGTATGGTGTTCGTGGCGATACAGACGAACTCGTTGGCTTTCCGGCATGGGTTCGTGACACACTTACTGATGGCGACGAAGTCCCACTATTCGTCGACCAACACATTACCCCCAGTCGAGCGGGACAGACAGCGGACACCATTCTTGAGTTAATCGATGCAGATGTAGACGGGTTGTTCCACGTTGCGAGTCGATCCTGTGTAACACCTTACGAGTTTGGTCAGCAGATTGCAGAAATTCAAAATGTAGACGAGACGTTACTTACTGAGAGTCACCAATCAGATGTCTCGCGTTCAGCAGCACGACCAATATACACCTGCCTCAATGTCTCTACTGTTGAACATACCTTAGATCGACAGCAGCCAACGATTGAAGAGGATCTCGAAGCAATAGCAGCGTATTTCAACGCCTAGAGTTCGTACTGGTCGGCGTGGTCGACGAAGAACTCTCGTTCATCATCCGGAAGCTCGTCGAACCGGAGGACGGTATCGCAGTCGAGCCCGGGACATTTCATCACGCGGTTGGATTCCAGTTCGTTTGCCGAGACGATGGTTCCACAAGCATCGCAGGTGTGTGTGATAATACGCATTGTTAGAGTTTGAGCTGTGAGTTTTCGCCGACGACGAGTCGTCGACCTTCTGGAAGACAGTCTGCAGCACTCTCGATGTTTGCACCGCGTCCAAGCAGACTGTCGATGATCTTACCGCTGGTCGTGATCGTTGAGTCGCCGATGACGACGCTGTTTTCGATATGAACGTCTTCAAGTGTCGAGTTTGGACCTACTGAGGTGTATGGGCCAACATACGTTCCTGGTCCGATGACGCTGTTCTCTGCGATCGAGACCGGACCGCGGACAGTTGCGCCCTCTTTGATCGTCGCCATCTCGTGAAGATCGATGTGACCTTCGATCGTCGCACCGGATTCGACCTCGCCCTCTTGGGCTAACTGTGTGTCTTCGAGGACCAACCGATTGGCTTCGAGGATATCTTCTGGCTTTCCAGTGTCTTTCCACCAGCCATGGACGACGTGGGAATCGATTGCGTGGCCGTCTTCTAGGAGCGTCTGGATAGCGTCGGTGATTTCGAGTTCGCCGCGCCAGGAGGGTTCGAGTTGTTCGATGACGTCGAACACATCGTTCGAGAAGACGTAGATCCCGATGAGTGCAAGATTCGTTGGTGGGTCGTCGGGTTTCTCGATGAGTTCGGTGACGTTTCCATCGTCGTCGACATCCGCGATTCCGAACGCTTGTGGGTTGTCTACCTCTTGGAGTGCGATTCCCGCACCGTAGTCGCCCTGTTCAAAGCTCTCGACGAGGTCGGTGACACCTGCTTTGAGGATGTTGTCCCCGAGATACATCACGAAATCATCGTCGCTGACAAAGTCACGCGCGCAGCCGGCGGCATGGGCGAGCCCGAGTGGATTTCCCTGGATGATGTAGGTGATGTCGACGCCGTACTTCGAGCCATCGCCGAGGGCTGCTTGAATTGCTTCACGGCCTTTGTTTCCGAGAATGACGCCAATCTCGGTGATACCGGCTTCTTTCAAGTCCTCGATTGCATATTCGAGGACTGGTTTATTCGCAACTGGAACGAGCTGTTTCGGTCCAGTATGGGTAATTGGGCGGAGTCGCGAGCCGGTACCGCCCGAGAGAAGTACACCTTTCATTGGTTATTCGTCGGGTAGTTCGTCCCAGTCTAAAGGTATTTCGTCCGTATCACACGGAAGTCGTTCCTCATCGGGGTCCTCATAGTCGTAGAGATTTGTCGGCATATTGATCAGAAATGCGGGCTCGTCGCCGAGTGCTTTGAACCCATGCCAGCAGTCACCGGGGATACGGATGACCTGTTGGTTGTGTTCGCCGATCACGAAGGTGTTGACTTCGCCTTTTGTGGGTGAATCTTCGCGATCGTCGTAGACGCCGACTTTGATTCGGCCTTTTGAACAGACAAAGTGGTCGACTTGACCGCGGTTGTGGCGATGCCATGCCCGAGTGATTCCTGGATAGGTCATCGAGTAGTAGCTCATTGCTGGCTCGGGGTCATAGAGGTCCCAGTCGTCGCGAAAGAGTTCGACAAGATGGCCGCGCTCGTCGACGTTTACTTGGAGGTCTTTGACTTCGACATCGTGAATCATATCTTCTTCTTCATTAGTTCCTGGCATAATGCTATCGTATCGGCTATCGCAGTTTCCGATAGTTTGTTACCATGATAGTCGAGAGGATTCTGATAGAATCTATAAATAGATCTGATTTCAGATGAACATAGCAAGGTCAACCAGTAAAATATTTTTCGCCCGACTTAGCGGGTCCGTGTTCGGCTTTCTCGGCACAGTATACTTCGCTCGTGAACTTGGAACCTCTCTATTCGGGACATTCGTATTGTTTCAAGCACTTTCGCAGATGCTCGCGGTTCCCGCTGACTTTGGATTGCAGGGAGCCGTAATAAAACGAATGAGCGAACGAGAAAACCCGTCCGAGGTTCTTTCGACAGCCATACTGATGCTCGGGTTCTCTCTTACCTTCGTCAGTGTCTGCGTCCTTCTCTTCCGAAATATAATAAATTCGTACCTCGGTGCGAAACTTGCCGTTTTTCTCGTAACTGTTGTTATTCTTAATGAGTTATCAAAACTTGCACAGAATGTTCTCAAAGGCGAATTACGAGTCGGTGAAACAGCATCCCTCAATTTCACGAAACAACTCACGTTCAATGGCTTAGGAGCAATACTACTGTTTACCAGCGCAGATGTTTTGGCATTGGTTTATGCTCTTATTACTAGTTCCGTCATCGTTCTACTCTGGGGGGTTTACAAATGGAATACATCTTTGAGCCGTCCTTCTTCATGTACTGCCCGGTCGTTGCTTGATTTCTCTAAATTCAGTGTGGTTGCATATGTTGACAGCTATTTGTATAATTGGTTGGATGTCGCAGTAATAGGTTTATTATTGACGCAATCTGAAGTTGGTGCGTACGAAGTTGCGTGGCGTGTTTCATCTATCGTAATGCTATTTAGCGGTGCTATTGAAACAACTATCCTCCCTCAGATTAGTGATTGGGATTCCAAAGGGGCACAGGAACAAATCGAAAATATCCTTCCCGACGCAATCACTGCGTCATTATTCTTTGTTATTCCAGCTTTCTTCGGTGTTTTAATATTATCTCGTGATCTTCTGTACTACGTCTTCACTCCAGCATATGCAGCAGCCTGGCCCATCCTGATTATCCTAATTGGTGGGAAACTCTTTGAAGGTATAGATAGGATCTTTAAAAACGTATTGTCTGGAATGGATCGACCTGATTTACGGGCAATAGCTGTGATATCGAGTATCTCTGTCAACCTTATTCTTAATTTTACTCTTGTCTGGTTCTTGGGCTCAATTGGTGCAGCAATAGCAACGACGATATCTTTTGCCATGAGTACACTCATTATTATATACTATCTTTCTCGCCAGATTACAATCCAGTTCCCTTATCGTGAGATTCTATCTTGTTTTGTTTCTGCAACTATAATGGCCGCTATTTTATTTATTATTCAAGATAATATTGGGATAACTTCTCTACCTCTTGTGATTAGTTTTGTCTTACTTGGGGCAGTCGTGTATGTAGTTACTATTCTTATTTTTCCTACTATTCGATATAAAATCGGGGGAGCTCTAAGGACAGCGGTCAAGTAACGAAAGCTTTTCACCTTAGATAGAAATTAACGACTAATGGTAGATATCTCGGCAACTATAGTAACGCTCAATGAGGAGGAAAATATCAGAGATTGTCTGGAAACTCTGACTTGGTGTGACGAGATTATTATCGTTGATAGCTACAGCGACGACGCCACTGTCGAAATCGCCCAAGAATATACGGAAAATATATTTACCTACGAACGAACTGGATATGGGGACCCAGCACGAAAAAAAGCACTTGAGGAAGCGTCTGGAGAGTGGATCTGTATGGTTGATGCTGACGAAATGATTCCTCCACACCTAGCAGACAAACTAAAACAAGAAGTCGAAGACTCGAAGGTTGATGTTGTCCATGCTCCTAGAAAAAATTACATTATGGGCGAATGGATTGACTGTGCAGGATGGTGGCCTGGTTATAGATCAGTTCTTTATAAAAAAAGTAAGGCAGAATTATCAACACAGATACATCAATTTATATCATTTCCTGAATCTACGACAGAGAAGTATATAAGTCCTAAAGAGAGAAATGCGATTATTCACTTTAATTATACAGATATAAGCGACTTTATCAACAGAACCAATCGATACACTACTATTGAATCCGAACAGAATGAGTTTAGATATTATAAACTATTTTTGAGCCCAATATTTGAATTTGGTTACAGATTTATTATTAAATCGGGATATAAAAAGGGATTTATAGGTCTGTATCTTTGTATTTTTATGTCATGGTATCGGTTTTTAGCTCTGGCAAAAACGTGGGAACAACAAAAATTAGGCGGTGAAGAGAACATGAAAAGGAAGTATGAGAAAATCTGTAACGAGATAAGATCAAAAAATAAAGATAGAATCTAAATATGTACACTAAAAGTGAAATAAAAAGGGCGATCAGGAACCCGAGGGTCGGATTGCGGGAATTAAATTCTATATTTCATTCACGAATGGGATGTTATCAAGAAAATCCGAGGGGTGTCAATTTTTTTGAAGAGGATTGGGATAATCTTATTATACTAGATGCGTGCCGATATGATATATTTAAGGAAAAAATAGGAAACTATCAGATTCATGGTGAAATTGAATCAAGACAATCACTAGGTTCTGCGACATTCGATTTTCTACAAGCAAATCTTGATAAAAGAGATAATTCCGACACAGTCTATGTCACGGCTACCTCTATGCTTTACCGTGAGGTTGCCCTACGGTCAAATTTGACCTCTAGATTCCACCGAATAATTGATGTTTGGGAGGACAATGTTGAGTATGGGGAAGGAGGTGTTCCACCCCATTCAGTAACAGAAGCTGCAATCAAAGCACACGCTGATTTTCCCAATAAACGACTTGTGATACATTATATACAACCCCATACACCATTTATTGGGGAATTTGGTCAAGAGCTTCTAGGAGATCAAGAACATGCCGTGTGGGATGATAAATTAACTAAGTCTTGCAATATTTCGGATGAAGATCTTTGGGAGGCTTACTGCGAAAATACAGATATTGTCTTAGAGGAACTCGAAAGGTTGGTATCCTCCTTATCAGGAAAGACCGTAATAACAGCAGACCATGGTCAGGCGATTGGTGACCGATCATATCCAATTCCGATCAAAGAATATGGACACCCATCAGGATTATATATCGATGTACTATGTAAGGTACCATATTTTATTTGTCAGTATGACTCCCGTAGGGGAATTTCCTATGATGATAGTTCTAAAAACTATACAGACGAAGATCCTGAAATAGAGGATAAGGTAACCGACCAATTGAAGGGATTGGGATACCTCTGATAAATTACTCAATTGGCTACGTTAATCAGCAATAGAATTGTCATGAGCTCATCAATCAAATATTGGAAAGTAATGATGGCTAGCTCCTGTTTATTATCTGCTATTGCAATCATTAGTGTTAGAGAACAGATATTTTTATATATAGCTATTAGTGTGTGTTTGCTACTGACAATTTTTATATCCTATAGGTCTACCGTACCACTCATAGGACTTGGAGCAATTGCAGTCCTGGTTTATCCAGCACCAATTATAGGATGGCTTTATGGTCGCGATGCGACTTTTGACTCCTTTATGTCACATAGACTTCAAAATTATACTTGGCCATTTACTGACACCAGTATTCCAAAATCCGGATATTCAGATACACCTATAATTCACTTTCACGCATTCTTAACCAATCAAATTACTACTATACCAATCTTGCCTGATATAGAGGGACAGTTTCTGATAACAGCTTTACTTCCAATATTATATGTCTCAATAACAATCTTATTTGTGTACGTCATTTCACGTCGAATTACAACTCCTGAACTATCGGCCTATGGAGTTGCTACAGTCATCTTTTGGACACCATTATATGGTCAAAAAATAGCTTTTCGACGACAATCTGCAGGAATATTGTTTTTTGCAATTTCCGCATTCTTATTATACCTGTATGTGTACGATAGAGAAAAGAGATGCCGATATTTATTGCTCCTTCTTGGTGGAGTTAGCATAGCAACACACCATGTATCCAGTGTTCTAATAATATCTCTAGTATGCTTGGTGTTTTATATGGAAGCTAACAGTAGAAATATAAACACATGGGTGCCAGCAATACTAATTTCGACATTCCTCGTATATTATTTGTTACTGGAATTCGGATTCACAATTATAATCCGCCCTGTTTTCACAATGTTTTCTACCGATAAAATCAGCAGCTTGATTCCTATTCTCTTTGGCATTTCTGAAAGTGCAGGTCAAATACCTACAGATTACTCAGTACAGAGGACAGAATATCAAATCCTAACTAAGTTTGTTGGAAACTGGGTATATCAATTATTACTGTCAATCGGAATAATCTCAACTCTACTGGCCTTTAGGGATCCGAAAAATGAAAAATTGCGAAAATATAACCGCTGGACTCGCGTCGTTTTTTATTGGGGAGCTATCTTAGCGATTGTAGGATTCACATCCTACCTTACAGGATCTTTCGCTTATGATAGAGTCTTTACTTTCTTCGTTATTTTAGGTGGGCCAATCGCGGTTGTTGGATATCAAAAAATGGGCTATTCACTAACCTCCTCGAAATCAACTATCCGGACTCTATTACTTGTTCTATTTATTTTAGGTGTACTGAATGTTCCATTTCACTATCTATCTGGAGAGCAGCCAAACTACGAAGGGGGAATTAGTAGTCAACAGTTTGGTCCAGAGATGTATGCGGTAGGTGAATTTGTCGCAATTAATGCAAATTCACAGCGTCATATTGGTGACGAAAATACGGCTCAATCAGTTTCAATAAAAACTGCCCGTAATTTGGAAAATCGTCCTGACCCTGCTCTGGATGGTAGCATCCCACCAGATTCTATCGTTATCATGTCAAGTCAAAATGAGTACATTTACAGAGGGTGTTACTCTACATGTTTCGTTATAATCCCCGAGAATCCATTTCTGGCTTTGAACTTAAAGAATAACCGCGTTTACTCCAATGGAGGAGCTTTCGTATGGACAAACTAATATTTGGACGCTGTAAGATTCGAGCTCCTTATTTCAAAAAGAGGTTATTGGGCAAGTAGAGCTGGCGCCGAAGATGGGTAGCGGAAGAGTGACGCGAGAACATCACACGAACGCGATTTTTACTAGCGTCCGGGTGATCGTCAGTTCATTCACTGCGTAGAGCCGCCGGGAATTATCTCACGGTCGCAGGTGTGAATATCAAAGAATCCGACCGTCGCCCCGCCGTCCGTTCGGACATCATCTTCAACCATCCATTTCTTCTGATTATCATCTTCATGCTCTTTGTTGTGTGGGTCGTCCGTATCACCCTCGGTAAACGCGTCAGAAACGCATTCGTCAAGGATATTATCTGTGTTGTCTGGCCTGTCGGGACTCTCTGTACGCAGAATCGCGTACGGGAGGCCCAAATCGACCAGCGATCGTGGCAGGTAGTTCGGGTTGAGTTCGACATCGAACTCAGTGTTTATGAGATGTTATATCTCTTATTTATTCTAGTTTCATCTTTTTTTTTGAGCATGTCGAGAAGACGCTCTCGCTGCCCCTCACTGACTTCGTAGGTCGGCCGCCTCCGAAACTCGGCTAAGGAGTCCAAACCGCCTTTATTCTAGAATTTGGTCCAGCGACTCCCGGTCGATTGGGACATTCCGACATCATCAGCTACGTCTTTGAGTGGGGTACTCTTGTGCAGCCATTCAATCAACGTGAACCGCTTGCTCACACAAGTTGATAGCGAGAAGGTGAGCAAGCGATTGAGGTCGTCCTCATGAGGTGTCGTACAATCTCTTTACCTGTCCAGTCATCGTTCTACCAACTTAGTATATATCTTTCCAATGAATCACAAACTCGAAGATCGACCTTAGCAAGTTTTTGTTCGTGCTCTACGTGTTGCTCTGGTTCAATACGAGCATTCGCCTGAATGCTAGACGTGCCAGCCATGGATCTCGTCGACCCGGACAAGATTGACAAAGTCTACATGAGTGCAGGGACTTCCAGCTTCATCGGTGTATCTTACTCAAACCCAGCCAAGAAGCTCCAAAGAGGTCGTTCGAATAATACTCTGACTCACCAACAGCGTGCTTCTTATAAGCAACAAGAGATATTATATCGCGCTCCATTCAGTCCAACTTTTTGTAAGTGATAGAAATCCAATAAATTGTACAGTACAGCATTCATATAAATCTCTCTGAGAACCATATAAGAGAAATTAATAAGACAAGCTCTTGTAGTGCAGATTGTTGGTGAGTCATAATGCTGCTTCAAGCATAGCTTTCAATGCCTCTTTCCCTGGTTTTCGGTAGACACGACGGCGAAGCTGAAACGCTCTGAGATACGGCGTGGGTTTATCCTTGGAGATGCCTCGATGGGGCGAGAGCCAGGATTGCTCGCGCGATTCTGGCTCCCGTAGGTATTGACGTGGACATCTTCGTCAACGTACTCGCCATCGCCATGGACGACGTATTCACGGCTGAATGCGTCGTCCTCTTCAAGTGGTTCATACGCCCGAAAGCCGTCGGTATAGACTGTCAACGACTCCTGTTGACGGTTGGCCAGCAGGAGTCGAATCGTCGATTCATCGGCGTCTTTCGACGGGATGACGTACCGCTCACCGGGACTGCGATCAGCGAGAATAAACACAGGAGGCTTTTCAGCAGAGGATGTTCCACGCGAGCGCAGCGGCTGGTCGTGCTCGCGGCCTTTGAGTCTAGATTTCACACAACATACAACTCATCGATCTCAACGGGACCTTCGAGGTGCAACTGGGGCGCGTCCAGCGCCCTCAAGAAGCGCTGGACGCGCCGGTAGACCGTCTTGTAGGATACGTTGATCTTCACGTCAAGTTGTCTGAGACTGGTGTTGAAGCAGATGTAGGTGTAGACCGCGAGGAACCATTTTCTGAGAGCAATCGCAGAGTGCTCGAAGACCGTGCCTGTCTGATCGTTGAACGTACGGTCGCAATTTCTACATAGGTATCGTTGGAACACTCGATAACTGCCATACCGAATCGCGAATTCGGCACAGCAGCGTGGGCAATAGACGCCGTCACGCCAGTGACCCTGTGCCACAGGTTCGCGGCTCAACGCTCCGAGACAAACGTCTTGATTGGGAACATTGTTTGTCGGGCGATACGAACGTGTCTCCCTTGCCTACTGTAACTTCTAGCTACTGCTGAGAACTGACCAATAATCCTCTACTCAAGAGCGAGTAAGATATACGAAAAGTTATTGTAATTGCACCAATTAGTCCCGACTACTTCATGTCTAATAAGGAAAAAAGACGGTGTATATTATATGTATTTGATAGCTTGAGATATAGAATGCCTAGTGGTAATAGCGTTGAGGATGTAGCTCCAAATATATGTGAATTATCAAAAGATAGTATCCAGTTTTCTAACGCCTATTCACAAGGGATTTGGACATACCCATCCGCCGCCACTATTTTTACGGGGACTTACCCGCAGGTTCATAATAGCCATCAGCATGACATCCCGTTAGATTCTAAGTTACCGCACATTACCGATGGAACAAGTGATATTACAACTGCTTGCTTTTCTACAACTCTTGGCGTCTCGCCAGAGCGGAATTTTGAACAAAATTTCGATGAATTCTATCACATCGCTAAAAATGGTGAGCCTTTACAACCAAATATCATGGGTATTTTAAATGACAATTTATTAGATTGGATTGAAAAGAACAAAGATGAAGAATTTCTACTTGTTGTTTGGGCAATGGGTACTCACCATCCTTATAAGACCCCATCTGAATTCGATAATCCATCACGACAACTGAACAATACTGATGAGGGATCTGCAGCTTGGATGATGGACCAACCAATAAGCAACTCTTCAAAGATTAAAGATCTTTATCTAAATACGGTCCAGCATACAGATGATAAATTCGGAGAAATGATACACAAACTAAAAAATATAGGGATATATGATGAAACAAATATTATAGCAACAAGTGATCATGGAGAGATATTTGATGAACATGCCAGAATGGAACACGCTTCAAAATTTATAAAAGGGGCCATACCGAAATTAATAGGTGAGAAAAGATGTCAAAGAAATTCATTATTCGAACCTACATCTTTTCTGGGACATCAGGCAGTCTACCCTTATAAAGAGCTTACACATGTTCCACTATTTTACAAAATATCATCTAATAACACATCACCCGTGGATAAATATGATGGAATAGTTGAACTAGTTGATATTGTTGAGACCATACGAAGTATATTTGGAATTGATGGAATGAATACCCAAGGAAATAATCTATTGTCATATATTAGAACAGAAAGCACTAAAGAACTTAGTTATTCGTCTAGCCAGTTTTTTAATGGAAATTTAGTATTTCAATCCGTTCACGACGGAGAATATCAATATATGACCAGAGATCTTGTAACTGAAAAAGTGAGAGATAGAAAGAAAGCTGTACAATCGCTTCTTAGTTATATCTTTGGGGATAACAAAACAATAGTTGAATTTGACTCAGGGAAAAGAGTCAATAATAATGAGATGACTAAAATTATGTCTATAGACCTAACAAACAAAATTGATGAGTGCAAAGTATATAAACGGGAGCTGGGCGTGAATAACTCAGATGGCATATCCGTCAGCCAAGAGACAGCAGATCATCTGGAAGATCTGGGATATAAATAAATGAGTGTAGGTTCAGTTTTCGCGATTGTCTTAAATTGGAACGCATACCAAGATACTAGTGATTGCTTGGATTCACTGGTCGAAATTAGCTACGATGATTTAAGAATAGTTGTTGTTGATAATGGGTCAAAAGATGGATCTGGAAATAAAATTGAGGAAGAGTACCCTTCGACTGAGGTCATATACAACCAGAGCAATTTAGGATTTACTGGTGGTATGAATACTGGTATTGAATTTGCTCTTGAAAATAAAGCAGATTATATATGGGTTTTAAATAACGATATAACATTTTCAAATCAACCAGAAATAGTTAACAGCCTTACTCAACCTCTAGAATTAAATGAGGATATAAAAATGTCTTCCCCACTTATACTGGAGAGTGGCACTGATAATATCTTATTTTTAAATGGTGAAATTAGTATGCTGACCGGAAATGTAACACATTCCGACCAGTTTTTATCTCTCAGTGAACTTAATATACAGAATCAGCAACTGTCGACTGAACATATCCCATTAGCTTGTGCGATGATTGATGCTAGTTTATTTAACGAGATTGGTATACTCGATGATAGATATTTTTTATATTTTGAAGATGTTGATTTCTCAATACGTGCTAAATTATCAGGACATAAATTGATAACCATTCCAACTGTTATAATTGAACATAAAGTATCACGTTCTGCCGGAAATAATCTTGATCCTCTGTACTCATATTATGCTACGAGGAATCGAATATTACTTTTTCGAAAGGTTAGGGAAATTCCATTGTCTACGTTCTTAATAGGGTATTCATACTGGATCTTACTACTATTAGGGAATAGGATTGTGAACCGAAGAATTAAAAGTATTCAAGCATTAGCGCAAGGAATCATCGACGGTGGAATGAATCGCTCTGGAAGAGGTCCATATCCATAACCGAATGATCTAAAATACCCATTATATTACCGTACGATGTAACGGTATTTCGATAATTAAATTAGGATCTAATTAGATATACAAATGGATGATGAATAAGACGGAGACTATTGAGTTGCCCATAGAACTGATCGATAAAATAGGAGATCGAGTTGATAGGTCTGATTTCGAGACCGTTGACGAATACGTATCTTACGTAATGGAGCGTATACTCGATCTAGTAGAGAATGAAAACGACAAAGAAATACAAGATAACATACATGATCGGTTGGAGTCGCTCGGATACTTGAATGAATAAATAAAGATGTAATCACATGAACTAAATAAAGGTCGGCCAATTCTTTTCGATATTATATCATAATTGAGATTGGTCTCCAACAAGTTCTTCACTTGCGTCAACGATGCGCTTTCGTTCGCTTCGATCATCTTCATACGCTTTTAAAAGGTTCTTGAGATCAGAATAAACCTCCTGATACTGCGAAGCCAGGTTTTCTTGTTCGTTTGGATCTTCGGTTAGGTCATAAAGCATAGATGATTCATTTGTTTCGATGAGTTTCCACCGAGTTCCTCGAATAGCTTTGGAGTGGGGAGTATAGTTCAACATATTTCCCCGATCAGCAGCAATATCATTGCTTTCCACCTTTGATATGACTGGTTTGGGATCAATACCCTCATCAATCTGGTTTCCATTTGCAATGTTTCGGAGAACAGACTTCATATCTTTAATTGAAGTTGGGTACTGGATACGTTCTTGGGTTTCACCATCGTGTACTAACCAAGGGATATGGATATTTTCTTCATAAAGCTGATATTCATGTCCATAGATACCATGATCACCGTGTGCCTCACCATGATCTGCGTGGAAGACAAATGTAAAATCAGTTCTGTTGGACAAATCATTATAAAGACGTTCGACGAAAGCGTCTGCTGATCGAACAGTATCACGGTAGGATTTTTGTAATTTATTTCCAACATGGTCTGGGATCTCATCTTGACGTTCACGCCAGAAACGAAAGAGGCTGTAATAGATGTCAAAGAGACTGGCTTCTTGACGGAATTCTTTCGGCGTTATATAGGGATGGTGTGAATCCATCAAAAAGATCCAGAGAAAAAAAGGTTCTTCAGCTGATTCCGCGTGCTGTTGGATAATATCGTAAAAACCAGTCCAATGTGAGAACCATTCTTTGTGTTCATCCCAAGAGAGGGTTTCTTCTCCAAAATAAGAGAAAAGACGGTCAATTGTATTAATGAAAGTTGAGTCTGGAAGCGTGTTTAGTCCCTCCTTGTTATTTGGATGTAGTTCTTGAAATGTATCGAATCCCTCATCAAATCTCGTATCAGTTGCCGTCCAAGGGTTCGCTGTGAGCCCGATCGTCGAATATCCGATTTGGTCAAGCATACTTGCCAATGATTGATATTTTTGTAGATGGGAAGCAATTTCTTTTCGGCGTTCACGCCAGTCCTCCAAATTATGTCCTTCATATTGGTAAAAATCTCCAGTAAAGGCTACAGGCATAGAAGAGGGCGTCCGCGGGCCAGGTGCTATTGCATTCTCAAACGTTACTCCGCTTTCTGCGAGTTTATCGAGAAATGGGGTAGTATCCATGCCATCGTTTACAAAACCGCAGCAATCGGCACGCAGGCTATCTATAGTAACTAAAACGATATTATCCATGATATATCTAGGACGGTGACACTGTGGCTTTTATTTTTCTATTTCGAAGGACGAGTTTGATTCCAAAGGTTGATAATAGATAAATAATTAGTTGAATTATATGGTCTTTTCGATAGGAGTCGATGCCCGCACTTTTTCTGTCCCAGAACCGGGCGGAACAGTCCGAACTGGGAGGAACCTAGCAGCAGGGCTCCTTAATTCCGATGTTGATGTGACCATTTTTGGTCATTCTTCTATCAGAAATAATTTCCCAAGAGAAGCTGTTTCTTCTCAAGGGTATTTGTCTCAGTCTCGACTATTTGGGATGGCATGGGAACAAACAATTCTACCGGCCATTGCCACTAGAGCTGGGATTGATATATTATTTTCACCAGAGGGTTACTGTCCTGTTTTCCCTGTCCCCTTCAATTGTGTTATTACAATACATGACCTCTCCTCGTTCTATGGATTTTCCTCTGGTTGGTACAATAGCTTCAGACAAAGTGTTATTCCAATAATGGCGGAACGGGCGGATGCAATTGTTACTGTTTCTGAATTTTCTAAGCGAGACATCTCTAACCGTCTTAATGTGGATCCAGATAAAATCCATGTTGTATACAATGGTGTTGATCAGCGATTTCTTTCTAAAGATATTCCAAATGTCGATCTAGAACTGACCAAGCCGTATATTCTTTATGTGGGGTCGATGAGTACTCGAAAAAACATGTCGGGTCTTTTGAAAGCGTTTAAAATATTCAAACAAAAATACAATTTTCCGCATAATCTAGTTCTTGTTGGACCCGAAGATGATCCAACCAACACTCAGTTGGCAAATCACACATCAGTCACAGAATTGAGCGAAGACATTGTCCATCTTGGATACCTCTCGGAAGAAGAACTTGAACGAGCCTACCACGATGCGAGTGTTTTCGCGTTCCCGTCTAAGTTTGAGGGGTTCGGAATTCCTCCTCTAGAAGCAATGGCGTGTGGGACTCCAGTCGTAGCCTCAAACACAACTGCTATTCCAGAGATACTTGACGACGCTGCCCACTATATAAATCCTGATGACCCGGCAGACATAGCGAGTGGGCTTGCAACAGTACTCAATGAAAAAGACTATACAACAGAGCTAATCAACCGTGGATATCAAAGAGCACAGACATTCACTTGGGAATATTCAACGCAGAAGCTCTTAGAAACTCTTAGATCCATCTGATTGTAGTATACTATTCGACAAAACCTGTAAAATTATGCAGATCACATTTATTTCAAATGTTGTTTATCCGTTCGTGACAGGTGGTGCAGAAAAACGCATCCACGAGATCGGTACCCGCCTCGCTGACGAGGGCCACAACGTCACCGTCTATAGTCGGCATTTCTGGGACGGGCCCAAAGAGATTCCCCACGAGGGAATGACCCTCCGCGCGGTCGCGCCCGCAGCCGACCTGTACGCGGACGACCGCCGCTCGATCACGGAAGCCCTCGATTTCGCCGCCCGTGTGCTCCCGTCGCTCCGCCGCCGCCTCGCTCGCGACGAACACGACGTCGTCGTCGTGAGCGTCTTCCCCTATTTCCCCGTTCTCAGCACCAAGCTCGCGAGCCTCGGTACGGACACTCCGCTCGTCACGACCTGGCATGAGGTGTGGGGCAATTACTGGGAGGAGTACCTCGGTCGGCTCGCCCCGTTCGGCAAGATCACCGAGCACGTCACCGCGCGGACGCCTCAACACCCGACGGCGATCTCTGGGGTGACGGCAGATCGCCTTGCCGCCATCGGCCCCGATCGCGACCGAATCGAGATCATCCCGAACGGGATAGACGTCGAGCAGATTCGCACCGCGCCGCTCCCTGACCGAGGGTACGACGTGTGCTTCGCCGGCCGACTAATCGAACACAAGAATGTCGACCTCCTCTTGAAAGCGTTTGACCGAGTGGCCGCCGACTACGACGCCACCCTCGGGATCGTCGGCGACGGGCCAGAGCGCGACGCACTGGAAGCCCAAGCGGACGCGCTCACCCACGCTGACTGCGTCGAATTCCTGGGATTCCTTGACGACTACGAAGAGGTCCTCGGTCACATGCGCGCTGCCGACATCTTCTCCTCGCCGAGTACCCGGGAGGGCTTCGGCCTCACCTTCGCGGAGGCGATGGCTGCTGACTGCACGGTGATCGCAGCCGACCACCCCGATTCGGCCGCTGACGAAGTCATCGACGACGCCGGCTTTCTCGTCGAACCGAATGTCGACGCACTCACTGAAATACTCGATAGAGCGCTCGGTGGTGCGCGCCCCGAAACACCCCCACGAGAACACGCCCAGCAGTACGACTGGGACGCGGTCGCAAAACAGGCTGAAACTGCCTACCGGCGCGCCGTCAACGGCGAATGGTAAATCGACATACGCGAGCAGTCCGCCAAGATCGAGTCCGCATACTCTGCAAAACATACGCAACTAACAAGCCGGATTCGTTGCCCCACTGTAGGCGAGTGAATCAAGTTGAAAACAGGGGAGTCACGGATTTCGAGTACGAGCAATCTCCCCTCCATCAGTAGGGTTACTCCTCCGGTTCAATCCCCGTTTTGACAAACATGCGAGGAAAGCCCCCAACGACTCGGCCAATTCATCGAGGTCATCCCCGTTAATTCCCCCGGCCCGAACCAGCGCCTCGATCTCGGCGTCGGTCAAGTCCGCACTGTCCTCAAAACGCTGAGACAGCGTCTCGATATCGGAGTCGTACTCAACCGAGATAGAGACGTCCGCGTCGGTCGCCCGTCCACCCGATTGGGAGAATTGGCCGAGGTTCGCCCCGTAGAGGATGCCGTGCTCAGAAAATCTCACAATTCGGGGACGATCACCCACAAGCCCGAGATAGGCGAACGCCACCATCGACGCAAGGACGTCGTCGGTCGCTTCCGTCCCGAACTCCGCGAAGACCTTCTCGCGCTCTCGGGTTCGAGGAGCAGACTTAGTAACTCAAAGTCCTTGAGCCCGTTCACCACCCGCTCGCGGATGGCCTGCCGTCTGTTCGCATCCGTCTGGGGTTGGGCGTACTCCTTCTGTCCATAGAGGTACTCCCGGTCGGTTGGCGAAAGGATCCCGCGAGGCCGATCCTCGGGCGTGACGAGTGGCTCAGATCCACCGTGTCGTCGCCTCTGTCTTCCCCTATTTCCCCGTCCTCGCATCCAAACTCACAACCCTCAGAACCGACACACCACTGGTCACGACGTGGCACGAGGTCTGGGACAAATACCTTGGGCACCTCGCTCTCTTCGGCAAGTTCACCGAATACGCTACAGCACACACTCCCCAGTATCCAATCGCTGTCTCGGGTGTCACAGCCGAACGACTTGCTGAGAGTGGCCCCCACGAGACGAGATCACAGTCGTCCCGAACGGAATCGACGTCGACCGAATCCAGAACGCACCCCATCCTGAGACGGGCTACGATATCCACTTTGCCGATCGACTGATCGAACACAAGAACGTCGACCTGCTGTTGGACGCCTTTGACGCAATCGCCGACAACCACGATGTGACGCTCCGGATCGTCGGCGACGGCCCAGAGGCCGACCACCTCCATGAGCATGCAGCGACACTGACCCACTCCGACCGCGTCAATTTCCTCAGTTTCCTCGATGATTACGAAGACTTCCTCGGCCACATGCGCGCTACAGACGTCTTCTGCTCACCAAGCACCAGAGAGGGGTTTGGTCTCACCTATCTTTTTACAAGGAGAGAATCCCGGCGTTCACACCGGGCGTGAATCCGACAACTCATCTACAATCTACTAACGATGAACCTACATTGCTTCCATACGGAATCAGCAACAGGTTAAGAGTGACTTGGACTCGCTCGGGTTCGCCGCCTCGAAACTCTGGAACATCGCACGCTGGACGTGCGACCGCATCTGGAGCGAAACAGGGACAATCCCCGAGGATGGCCCGCTCAAGGCATACCTGAAGACCCACGAACGCTACGCCGACCTCAATTCTCAGTCGAGTCAGCGAGTCATCGAAGAACTCGCTGAAGCGTTCAAAGGGTGGTATGCCAAGCGCCGAAACGGGGACGACCGCGCGAACCCACCGAAGTACCGCAAACACAACGGCGATCACCCACGCTCTACGGTCACGTTCAAAGAAGACGGCTTCAAACACGACAGCAAGAACAATCGGATTCGTCTCTCAAAAGGTCGAAACCTCAAAGAACACTGGTCAGACTTCATCCTCTGCGAAATTGAGACTCGACCAGATGTTGTTACTGAGAACGTTCGCCAAGTGCGAGCCGTCTGGAACGGAGACGAATGGGAACTCCATATCGTGTGCAAACACGAGATCGAAGCCGAGTCTCCCGGTGACGAAACTGCTGGGATCGATCTTAGTATGAAGAATTTCGCTGCGGTCTCGTATTCGACGGCCGATCACGAGCTGTATCCAGGGAACGTTCTCAAAACCAACGAACGGTACTTTGCGAAGGAGATCGCAAAGTGCACCTCATCTCGCTCGAATATAGCCCTGAGACTCCGCAGGAAGCGTTCTGAGCGTCGATTCCACTACCTGCATGCCGTCACCAAACACATCGTTACAGATTGCGTTGAACAAGGTGTTGGAACGATTGCTGTCGGCAACCTCAAAGGAATCCGTGAAGAAGATGAAACTGGCGAAACTCATAATTGGGGCGACCGTGGCAACGAAGGCTTGCACGGGTGGGCGTTCGACCGCTTCTCGAATCTGCTTACCTACAAGACGAAAGCCGAAGGTATCGCTGTGACCACAGTAGGTGAGAGGGATACGTTGAAGACGTGTTCGTGTTGTGGACAGAAGCGAGACGCTAACCGTGTGGAGCGTGGGTTGTATGTCTGCCGTGGGTGTACCGCTGTAATGAACGCCGACTCGAATGATGCAGAAAACATTCGGCGTCGTTTAAACCAAGCAGAAAAGGTAACTCCGAATCCTCGGTCGTCTGAGGATAGGAGTAGCGGACGTGTGGCACGCCCAGTAGTCAACCTGTTCCGACAGCAGAAATCGATGATTTCTGCATTGCCACCAGACCGTCGGTCTGGTGACGATCGTGGAGAACACGACCCGAGTAGTGGGCAGGGGACGTTCGCTGAACAAGCGAGCAGCTGCAAACCATAAATATCCCAACTGCGGTAGGGGAGCCTTGCCGTCTTCGGGCTTTGCCCGACTGCCTGAGGGAACTTTGCTCCCTCTCCGTTTACGGCGAGGAGGATGTCACGCGGAGGCGATGGCCGCAGACTACTGTGTGATCGCTGCGGAGCATCCGGAGTCCGTAGCCGACGAGGTAATCGGGGATGCCAGCTTTCTCGTCGCACCGACTGTCGACGACATCGCTGCTGTTCTTGACCGCATGCTAACTGGCGACCGTCCCAGTGTAGATCCAGTAACCCGAGCGAATCAGTTTGATTGGGATACAGTAGCGACCCACGCAGAGCAGTATTACCAACGAGCGATCGATGATAATTGGTAGTCGTTGACGTCACTGCCTATGATCCCGTTGCCAGCAACGAAATGGCCTCTCGATTCCCTGAGGTCGAATATGCAGACACGGCTGCGGATGCTCTTGATGATGGTGCACTTGTCCTCACTGGCTGGCATGAGTTTAGCGAGCTTGAAACCGAGTTCGACGCAATGTTAACACCGGTTGTCGTCGATGGTCGACGCTGTATCGAACGGTGACGGATTTGTGTATGAAGGGCCAACGTAGTGAAAGCGAGACAATCGATGCAGTATTGAATGGCTCGAACTCTCGCTTCTCAATCAGGTTGTTTTGGAGCGTTGATCCACAGGGCGTACAGAAGTCAAGATCTGCGGTCGACATGATTAGTTAGGAATACAGTGCCTATATTTAGTTTAAAACGACTACTCGAAGTCTCTATTTACGATCTTTAAAATATCGATACTATGAAAAATCCCGGCAGTCCCGAAGTCTACATATAGCCGAGATCGCGCAGGCGCTCCATCAGGTCTTCTTTGTCCTGGGCACGTCCTGCACGCTCGGTTGTGTTGGCGAGATCTTGGAGCCAGGCAGGCTCGTCGGTCGTCTTCTCGGTACTAACTTCACTCCCGAGTGATCGGAAGCCAGCAAAGTATTTCGGCGAGATCGGCACATCGTCTTGGTCGACACCCTCGGGGAGATCCTCAGCCGACGTTGGCACGTAGCCATCATCGGGGAAGGCCGCCACCGTGTCCGGAACAACGTAATTCCAGAAGACATCCCAGACGTCACCTTCATCGAATTGGAGGATGGGCTGGACGCGGTCGTGTGGTGGGTAGATGTCGGGGTCGTGGCGTGGGCTGAAGAAGGTCTCGTCGGCACGGGCTTCCTGTTCGTCCCAGCGGACGCCCGAGATAACGCCATCGATATCATACTCCTCAAGCGCATCGTTGAGTGCGACCGTCTTCAGGAGGTGGTTGCCAACGTAGGTGTCCAGCAGGAACGGGAAGCTATCCTCTTCGAATTCGAGGATCTCCCGAATGTGATGCTGGTTATGATCTGAGAGTTCCGAGATATCAATATCGTCGCCCGGTTCAAGGCCGTGTTCGTCGACATATGAGCCAACGTCATCGTTGCGGGCGTAGATGAGGTCAATGTCCCACTCATCGGCCCAGTGGTCGGTGAAGTCGGTGATCTCATCGAAGTGCTGGTAGTGGTCAATAAAGACAGCAGTTGGCTTGTCGTAGCCGTACTTTTCAGCGACTTGGTTGATGAAGTAGAGCGTGAGTGTGGAGTCTTTGCCGCCGGTCCACATGACTGCCGGATTGTCATACTCTTCGAGGCCAGTCTTCGTGACCTCAATTGCCTTTTCGATCTTGCTCTGTAGCGAAGGATAATCGACTGGATCTGCGCCTTCACCATCAGTATAATCAACGTTTACGTACTCCGGGAAGTCTGTCGACATGCAATGGGTTGTTTTACTATCACTAAATGAATCTTCCTTTCTCACCCATCTATCACTAATATAGTGCTTAGTTCCAACAAAAGCTGCTAGTTGACTAATGGTCGCTGCGGTGACTCTATTAACGAGTAAGTAGTACTATTGATGCTCAAAATGTGATGACAGTCTTGTCCGTGGATCCCCTCAGGAATGATCCAGACTCTTCGGCCGGACAAATCCGTATACGGTCTCTACTCCTGGCGTCCCATCAAATCTCCAGAGCCCTAGAGCAATCACGGTGAGTACGAGCCCTATCATCGACAGGCCTGTAAGATCCAATGCAAGGAAGAACTCGATAATACTTCGATCCATCTCTCCAGTATATTGATAGGCGGGCGTCACAGGCCACAACAGCGCACCGAGCCGGTCCCACTGACCGCTACGGGCTGCGGGAAGAAAGTCGACAAAGATATGCAAGAGATCACCAACGAGGAACGCAATACCCTCAGTGCGCCGATCATACCGTCGCGCAAGGATCCAGAGACCAACACCAAGCACCAAAGCAAACAGAAGTGAATGACCGACACTCCGACCAGATGGAAGAATCCCGAACGTCCAGGCGAGAGGTTTGTCAATTAGATCCGGAAACTGAGTCCCGATAGCAAGTGCGAGGACTGCAGGCCCTTCAGGCGGCAGATGGTGGCGGAGTCGTACACTGAGTGAATAACAAATGTAACCAACTGCGAGATGGCCCCAAGGTAACATGCACAAGACTGTTCACTCCGTTAACTTCAATATACTGTTCAACTGTGATTGACATTTTTGATCCGGTTCCAAAAATTAGGCAATTTCTAATCCCCATAATAGATTGTAGACTATACCTCTTTATTTCCAAACATACTTACACTATTTGTGATAATAGCCTCTATGAACCTCTCTGACTCCTACGTTCTCATCACCGGTGGTGCTGGCCTCGTTGGTAGCCACCTTGCACAGCAACTCCTTGATGACGGTTCGACCGTTCGTGTTGCCGACAATCTCTCAAAAGGAGAGCGTAGTCGTGTCCCCGACGAAGCTGAGTTCGTCAATGCAGATCTCACGAACCCGGATGATGTTGCCGAGATTATTACTAGCGATCTTGATGTCGTGTTCCATCTCGCAGCTTACACCGACACCAATTTCGACGACGACAGAACGCTCTTCGAGGAAAACACGGAGATGACCTACAACGTGCTCGAACGCATGCAGGAAGTCGACGTCACCAACATCGCCTTTACGTCATCCTCAACTGTCTACGGCGAGGCACCTATGCCAACGCCTGAGGACTATGCTCCACTCGAACCTATCTCCATCTATGGCTCTTCGAAACTTGCTGATGAGGGTCTCATCTCCACCTACGCCCATTCCTACGGCTTTACCGCCTGGGTGTTCCGGTTTGCAAACATCGTTGGTCCTCACCAGCGTGGGAACGTCGTTCCAGACTTCATCGAGAAACTCCTCGAGAACCCAGAAGAACTCGAAATTCTCGGTGATGGTCGACAAGAAAAGTCCTACCTATACGTCGACGAGTGTGTCGATGCGATCCAGCATATCGTCGAACACGCAGACAAGGATCTGAACACGTACAACCTCGGTACCCGGACAACTACTTCAGTCACTGCCATCGCAGACATCATTAGCGACGAGATGGATCTTGATCCAGAGTACAGCTATACCGGTGGTGACCGTGGCTGGACTGGTGATGTTCCGAAGATGCGGCTCTCAATTGAGAAACTCGCAAGCCTTGGCTGGGAACCCTCGATGTCGAGCCACGAGGCCGTCCGCCGGAGTGCTCAGGATCTCATCGCCGAGATGGCTCCTGAACATACTCCTACCGATTCTCAACCCAAGTCGACACAGTAGCGACACACCACTGCGTCGAGTGTCCTACACGAAACACGATCAAGCTCGTCAGCCCGTCCTGTTTTTATCGACAAGACAGGAAGACCCCCACACCTCATACCGAGTGAAATATGGGTTTCACGTAGTCATCTATGACTCAGTCTGAGATGTCCCCTACTAAATCCGTCAACACGGAGTGAATAGCCACACCTCACCGTGTCGAGTGTTCTACGCGAAATACGACCGACCTCGGAGGACTTCACAGTACGGTGTAGAAGTAAATGGCCAGTAGAACGTCGACGAACTGTATCTTCAAGAGAAAATTA
>Ga0306900_1000218_pt1 | contig 29599 bp, 21 predicted proteins | sample AntRauMFilla3765_FD_190416 | JGI IMG/M metagenome (GOLD analysis project Ga0306900, IMG submission 190416) | Saline lake microbial communities from Rauer Islands, Antarctica - Metagenome Filla 3 #765 (v2) (version 2) | ecosystem: Environmental > Aquatic > Non-marine Saline and Alkaline > Saline ... | reverse complement strand
CACGCAGGCGGCCCTCGGCCGGCTCAGCGCCGAGGAAAAACGACGTCAAGTCGTGCTTGACCGGCACCGCATCGAAGCGCCCTTTGAAGGCGTGGTCAGTCATCGCAACAGCGATCTGGGTGAATGGGTGACACCGGGCGATGAATTGCTGACTCTGGTTGATACCACTAACCTGCGGCTGGATTTTCGGGTCCCGCAGGATTACTTCGAACGGGTCACCAGGGACTCGGAGCTTCTGGTTCACCCGCTGGGCACGGGCGGGAATCCGGTCGTCGCCAGAATTGAGTCGTTGGTGCCAGTCAGCGATCCTGAAGCCAGGACCTTTCTGTTGCGGGCAACTGGCCCCGAAGCATTCACGGCTCTGCCGGGCATGGCGGTTCGAGCAACCTTGCGGGTCTCGACCGGGGAGCGGGGCATGACCGTCTCCCGGGACGCCATCAACCGCTACCCGGACGGGCGGGTCACTGTCTGGCTGGCGGAATCTGCAGGCGATGATCTTTATGAAGTGCGGGAGAAACGAGTCGAAGTCGGCTCTGGTTTCGATAACCGCATGGAAATCCTCAGCGGGCTAGAGGGTGACGAGCAGGTGGTTATTCGCGGTAACGAATCCCTCGAAAACGGCGCCAAAGTCAAGCTCGCCGAACGGGGTTCCCGCTGATGTTTGCTGGCGTCATCCGCCACGGCACTCTGGTGACCGTGATTACCCTGATTCTGGCGATTATTGGTTCGGCCGCCGCCTTGCGGATCCCGGTGCAGATGATTCCGGATCTGGAAACCCGCACCATTACGGTGGAGACCCAATGGCCCGGCGCCACACCCCAGGACATCGAAAAAGAAATCCTGATTGAACAGGAACGTTACCTCCGCAACGTGCCCAACCTGAGCGAAATGGCCTCCACGGCCTCCAGCGGCTCTGCCGAGATTGAACTGGAGTTCCCGTTTGGTGTGGATATCACCGAAGCCCTGATCCAGGTAAACAACGCCCTCAGCCAGGTATCAAACTACCCCAGCAATGTGGATGAACCGCGCATCGTGGCGGCCTCATTCTCTTCCAACGCCTTTATGTATTTCCGCGTGTCGACTCTGCCGGGTAATCCCCGGGAGCTGGACATCGACCTGATGCGTGACTTTGTGGAAGATCGCGTCAGGCCCCGGATGGAAAGCGTGCAGGGGGTCTCGGAAGTGACGGTCGGCGGTGGGGCTGACCGTCAGATGCAGATCACCGTGGATGAGGCGAAACTGGCCCAGCGAGGCCTCAGTCTTCTGGACCTGCGGGATGCCATCACCAGCCGGAATCAGGACGTGTCTGGTGGCGAAGTGGACGCCGGTAAACGCCGTTATCTTTTGCGCACGGTGGGGCGATTCCGCGATCTTGAGGAACTGCGCAGTCTGGTCGTGTCCCGCACCGGTGACAGTGTGGTGCGCCTGTCCGAGGTAGCCAGTGTGGAACAGGATCACTCTCGCATCCGCGAGCTGTCCTATATCAATGGTCAGCGGGTTCTGGGGCTTCAGGTGCGACGGGAGAGCGGTTCCAACGTTATCAATATCAAACGCGGCATGCTGGTGGAAGTTGATGCCATCAACGCCGAGGTTTTGAACCCCGAGGGAATGGAACTGGCGTTGACCGCCGACGACGCCCGCTATGTGGAAGCCTCTGTGGCGAATGTCTGGACCAACCTCGGCATTGGCGCCGTGTTTGCGACCCTGGTGATGTTTCTGTTTCTGAGATCCTCCCGCGCGACCTTTGTGGGCGTGGTGGGCATTCCTTTGTGTGCCATCGCGGCGTTTTTGGGGCTGATGATGACTGGCCGCACCATTAACGTCATTTCCCTTGCGGGTGTCGCTTTTGCCATCGGGATGACGGTGGACAACAGCATCGTGGTGCTGGAAAACATCGAGCGCCACCGGCGTCTGGGGCTGGACAAATTTGAGTCGGCCCTCAAGGGAGTTCAGGAAGTCTGGCCGGCGGTGTTGGCTTCTACCATGACCACTATTTTGGTGTTTCTGCCGATCCTGTTCATCGAGGAAGAAGCCGGGCAACTGTATTCTGACGTGGCCATTGCGATTTCGGCCGCGATTTTCGCGTCCATGCTGGTGGCGGTTACCGTGATTCCTACTCTGAGCGCACGGTTAGACTTTGGCATCCGCGAGTCGGACACGGATCGCTTTGGCAACACCGTGTCGGGTGGCTGGGCGGCCACTATTGTCGGCGGGGTGCGATGGCTGGTGAGCGGACCTCTCAGGCGGGGCGTGGTCATTCTTGGCACGGTGGCGCTGAGTTTCTGGATCATATTCTTCCTCACCCCGCCCGCGGAGTATTTGCCGGAAGGCGAGGAGCCGAAAACCTTTGCTTCCATGAACGCACCGCCGGGTTACAACCTGTCTGAAATGGAAACCATTGCCAAACAGGTGGAAGATCACTTTCTGCCTCACGTTCAGGCCGACCCGGAGGCCTATGAAAGCGGCGAAACGCCGATTCCGCCCCTCGCGTACCTGAACATGCAGATCAGTCCCACCAACGTGCGGATCATCGCGGAGACGATGAACCCCCGTGACATCGACGTGCTGATGGATGAAATCACCGGCTTTTACGAGCAGTTCCCGGGGATGCGGGCATTTGCCGCCAAAGGCTCGATCATCTCGAGCAACGACGGTGGCACGCGCAGCATCAACCTGGATATTTCCGGGCCGGATCTGGTCTCCATTTATGAAGTGGCCAACACCGCCTATGGCCGTGCCCGGGAGGTTTTCGACAACCCCCGCATTCAGACCCGGCCCTCCACATTGACCCTGGCCCAACCTCTGATTCAGGTACGGCCCAACTGGGACCGGGCGGCCGAACTGGGCCTGAACACCGAGGCCATCGGCTTTACGGTGGCCTCACTGACGGAAGGCTCCTATGTAGACGACTTCTTCCTGGATGACGACAAGATCGATATCTACCTCTACGGCAGTCAGGGCCAGAATCCCAGTCTGGACACCTTGCCGGATGTGATGGTGCACACGCCCCAGGGTGCCACTTTGCCCCTGTCCAGTCTGGCCACCATCGAGGAAACGGTGGACACCAGCACGGTTCGCCGCCTGGACGGCCGACGCACCGTGACGCTTAACCTGATCCCGCCGGACGATGTGCCCCTGGAAACAGGGGTTGAACGGGTGCGGACAGAATTGTTGGGAGCCATGCGTGACAGCGGCGAAATTCCCTCGGGTGTGGCCATTGATATCTCCGGCGCCAGCGATCAGCTTAACGCCACCCGCGACGCCCTGACCGGTAATTTCATTATTGCGGTGGTGATTGTGTATCTGCTGCTGGTGGCGATTTTCGCCCACTGGGGTTTCCCGCTGCTGATCCTGACGGCCATTCCCCTGGGCGTTGCCGGGGGCATCGTCGGCCTGGCGTTGATGAACCTGGTGGGCGGCCTGTTGCCAAAAATCGGCCTGCTGCCCCTCAGTCAGCCCTTTGACATGATCACCATGCTGGGCTTCCTGATTCTGATGGGTACGGTGGTGAACAATCCGATCCTGGTGGTGGAGCAGGCCAGGCAGAACCTGCGTCAGCGGGGTGTGTCGGTGGTAGATGCGGTGGTCGCTGCGGTGGAGACCCGCCTGCGCCCGATTGCCATGACCACCCTGACTACTATCTGCGGGCTGTCGCCGCTGGTGTTTATCCCCGGGGAAGGCACGGAACTCTATCGTGGCGTAGGCGCCATCGTCCTGTTTGGACTGGCCGGGGCGGCCACGGTGACGGTGACCTTCCTGCCGGCGTTGACCGTGCTAGTGCTGGGGTGGCGGCAGAACCGGCATTCGGCGTCCGGGGCCGGATAACTCGGGGTCAGGCGACTTCCGATTCTGGTCTTTTGACCGGGATCGCCAGTCGCACCTGTTCGCCGTCCAGCAGAACCTGGTAGGTTTTGACCTTCACGGTTTCATCCTCCAGGCACTGGCCGGTTTCCAGGTTGAAGTGCTGCTTGTACAGCGGTGATGCAACCACCGGCTGGCCTTTCAGATCCCCGGTAATACCCCGCGCCAGTACGTTCTTACCGGTAAACGGGTCGGTATGGCTGATCGCAAACAGCGCCGGCAGCCGATGCGGCAGATAAAAAATCGCCACCGGTCCATCCTCGGTCCAGACCGCAACGCCGGATTCCGATATCAAGTCATCAACGGTACAAACCGCCTTCCAGTCAGTACGTACACTCATAAACCTCTCCATTACTTATAGATATTTACCAGGCCTCAAAGCCCGAAATCTCAATATTTAAGTCAGCTCCACCCCAAGCAACCAGTCCTAAGCAGGCTCCACCTCACCTTCAAAGGCAGGCCGCTTCTGATCCCGCTCCATGCTCCACTGTTGCACCGGATCCTTCTTCTCCGGCGCATTCACAAACTCACGGAACCGCTTGCGCTTCTCCGGATCTTCCACCGCAGTCTTCCACTCGCACTGATAAGTGCCCACCAGGCCTTCCATGTGCTCTTCCAGCTCCTGGCCAATGCCCAGGCTGTCTTCCAGCACTACCTGCTTCAGGTAATCCAGACCGCCTTCCAGGTTTTCCATCCACACGCTGGTGCGCTGCAGACGGTCGGCGGTGCGCACGTAGAACATCAGCACCCGGTCGATGGTGCTGACCAGTTGTTCATCGTTCAGGTCGGTGGCAAACAGGTCACCGTGGCGTGGACGCATGCCGCCGTTGCCGCAGACATACAGGTTCCAGCCGTTTTCGGTGGCGATCACGCCGATGTCCTTGCTCTGGGCTTCCGCACACTCACGGGTGCAGCCGGAGACCGCAAACTTGATCTTGTGGGGTGCTCGCAGACCCTTGTAGCGGTCTTCCAGATGGATCGCCATGCCCACGCTGTCCTGCACGCCGTAGCGGCACCAGGTGCTGCCGACGCAGGATTTCACCGTACGCAGGGCCTTGCCGTAGGCGTGTCCGGTTTCGAATCCGGCGGCAATCAGTTTTTCCCAGATCTCCGGCAGCTCACTGAGGGTGGCGCCGAACAGGTCGATGCGCTGGCCGCCGGTAATTTTGGTGTACAGGTTGTACTGCTTGGCCACTTCGCCCAGCACGATCAGCTTGTCCGGGGTGATTTCACCGCCGGGTACACGAGGCACAATCGAATAGGTGCCGTTCTTCTGCATGTTGGCCATGAAGGTGTCGTTGGTGTCCTGCAGCGGCACATGGTCGGTGGCCAGTACGTGTTCGTTCCAGCAGGTGGCCAGAATGGAGCCCACCGCCGGCTTGCAGATGTCGCAGCCGTGGCCTTTGCCGTGCTCTTTGATCAGAGTCTGGAAGGTGCGGATGCCGTTCACCTTGACCAGATGAAACAGCTCCTGGCGGCTGTAGGGGAAGTGTTCGCAGATGTCCTTGCTGACTTCCACGCCGCGCTTTTCCAGCTCGTTGTCCACCACGGTTTTCAGCAGGGCCGCACAGCCACCGCAGCCGCTGCTGGCCTTGGTTTCTGCTTTCACTGCGCCCAGGTCAGAGCAACCGGCATCGATTACGTCGCAGATATCGCCCTTGGACACGTTGTGGCAGGAACAGATGCCCGCCGTTGCCGGCAGGGCATCCGCCCCGAGGGCAGGAGCGCCGCCTTCGCTTTCCGGCAGAATAAGCGCTTCCGGGCTGTCCGGCAGGTCGATTTCGTTGAGCATGTATTGCAGCAGGGTGTCGTAAGGGCCGTTGTCGCCCACCAGAATGGCACCCAGTAACTTCTTGCCATCTTCGCTGATGACCATGCGACGGTAGTGTCCGGCCTGTTCGTCGTTGAAGCGGATGCTTTTGGCGCCTGCTGTCTGGGCATGGGCATCGCCGATGGAACCCACATCCACCCCCAGCAGTTTGAGTTTGGTGCTCATATCCGCGCCGGTAAAGGCGGCATCTTTGTCACCGCTCAGGACCGAGGCCATGGTGCGGGCCATGGTGTAGCCGGGGGCCACCAGGCCAAAGATTCTTTCACTCCACAGGGCACATTCGCCGATGGCGTGAATGTGCGGGTCCGAGGTGGTGCACTGGTCGTTGATCACAATGCCGCCACGCTCGCCAATCTCCAGGCCACAGTCGCGGGCCAGGGCATCCTGGGGGCGAATGCCGGCAGAGAACACAATCAGGTCGGTCTCCAGATGGCTGTCGTCGCTGAAATTCATCCGCAGGCGGGCGTCTTCGCCTTCGACGATCTCGGTGGTGGCTTTTTCAGTGTGGACCTGAACGCCCAGCTCCTGGATTTTGTGCTTCAGCAGCGCGCCGCCGTCGCTGTCCAGCTGAACCGGCATCAGGCGCGGGGCAAATTCCACCACATGGGCTTCCAGGCCCAGGGTTTTCAGGGCATTCGCGGCTTCCAGGCCCAACAGGCCACCGCCCACTACCACGCCGGTTTTGACGCCTTTGGCGCTGGCCTGGATGTCGTCCAGGTCTTCCAGTGTGCGGTAAACCAGACAGTGCGGGTGCTCGTTGCCCTTTATCGGCGGTACAAAGGGATAGGACCCGGTCGCCATAACCAGTTCGTCATAGGGGTACTCGCCCAGGGGCGTGCTGACTACGCGACGGTCACGATCAATTCCGGTGACCTGCTCGCCAAGACGAAGATCAATGCCCTGTTCGGCGTACCAGTCGGCGGTGCTCATGGCCAGGTCATTGTGGGTTGAGCCGCCGAAGTATTCAGACAGGTGCACGCGGTCGTAGGCCAGCAGTTTTTCTTCGCCGAAGACTTTGATGTCGAAGTCGGAGACTGCAGGCGTGTCCACCAGTTTTTCCAGGAAATGGTGGCCGACCATGCCGTTACCGACCACGATCAGATTTTTTCTACTCATGCCGTTTTGCCTCCCAAACAACGAAAAAAGCCGGAGCATCTAATCCCCTGAGGGAGATAGATGGTCCGGCGCCAATGCCAACAACAATGATCTGATGGTTCCGTAATCTGATGGAGCCGCCACAATGTGATTGGCCGGACTACCATCCTTGGTAAATGCCAAGCTATCTTCGTGCCAGATTTTCAATACAAATAAAAACAGTGGCTTACGCGGGTTTATGAACGGCGCCGCGCGACTGATCCGGAAAAAATGCACAGAGTCGGGGCGTTGTGCACAGATTTGGCGCCCGATTCCGGTGGCCCGGTAATTGCTGACACCTATTCAATCTCACTCAAAACCGGACAACAGGGTGACTCTGCCCCGGAGTATCTGAATGAATACCATGCGCGATTCTGCCCCTTACATACCTAATGCAGGGGACTACCTGATTGCCTCCAAAAAATGCGAACTGATGAGCCTCCAGTATTTCCTGCAGATGGGTAAGCTGATTCAGTGCATCAGTAATCTGGTGCACGGCCTGCAGAGAGAGCGTGGTGCGTCCAACATTTTTCTGGGTTCCGGCGGGCTGAAGTTTGTGGCCGAGCGTCAGGCGCTGGTGGTGGAAGCTGATCAGCTCAGACGGGAATTTGAACTGGCACTGGCGGACATTCATCAGGAGCTGACGGGCGACCCGGTCAGCAGCCAATTACTTAACCAGATTGCCAGTGCCCTGCATGGCGTGGAAGGGTTGAGCGATTTGCGCAGCCGCGTTGCCGCGCAAACGATCTCCGCGGAGGCGGCCACCGATGGGTACAGCGCGCTGGTACATAGCCTTATCGCCGTGGTTTTCGAGGCCGCGGACATTGCCGTTGACCCGACCATTGCCGGCCTGCTGGTTGCCATGGTGCACCTGATGAACGGCAAGGAACTCTGCGGCCAGGAACGCGCGGTGGGTTCGGCCGGGTTTTCCAGCGGCGCCTTCGATAACGCACTATCAGAGCGCATGGCGCACCTTATTGAGGCGCAGGAACGCTGTTTTCAGGTCTTTAAAGACTTTGCCGATCCGGATTCCCTGGCGCTATGGCAAAAGGTCCGCAGCCATGATCGTGAACAGGAATTAAAAAGATTGCGGGGGCTGGCATCGTCGGTGGGCCGCTTCAAGAAACTGGACCCGGCGCTGGCTGACCAGTGGTTCCGGTTGATGACCGAGCGAATTGATGCGCTGAAAGAAGTCGAGGATGCGGTAGAAGGTTGCTTTCACGCTCGCTGTAGTGAGCGCTTTGCCGATGCCCGTCGGTCACTGGCGCATCAGGAGACGCTGATCTCTTCTTTCGACAACGAGGGAAGCGGTGCCCAGCCCGTGCTGGTGCTGTGTGATTCCGGCAATGACGAAACGGCAGCCGGTGCTTTTTCCAGCAGCGGCGTAAGCCAGCAGTTCGGGCGCTCCATTTTTGAGCTGGTTCAGGAGCAGACCCGTCGGCTGCAACAGATGAACGTCGAACTGCAAAGTGCCCGGGAGGCACTGGCGGATCGCAAAACCCAGGAAAAAGCCATGTTGTTATTGATGGAACACCGCAAGATCAGCAACGACGAGGCCCACCGGGTGCTTCGGAAACTGGCCATGGATCAGGGTAAAAAACTGTCCGAGGTGGCCAGGGCCGTCATTGCAATGGCGGACGTCCTTTAACGATGATCAACGCCGTCTGCCTGCCAAACGGGATCAGGCGGCATCGCAATAATGTTTGCCGAAGGCCAGGTGGGCACGATAGGCGCTGATGTCATCGCCTTGCTGTATGCGTTCGCTGAACCAGGCCCCCTCACTGGTGTCGCCCACCAGAACCACACCTTTCAAACGCTGATCACGGATCAGCAACCGGCAGTAGCGATTGGTTTCAAGGTCCTGCCAGATGACGGATTCGGTGTCGCTATCGCCCCGGGTCTGTCCGCAGGAAAAGATAGGTATGCCGCTGATCTTGAGTCGCGATGGAATCAGAGTCGGACGAAAGATCTGGTCGCTTTCCGGGTTGGCCAGTACCTTAGCCAGCACCTCCGCCTGATGATAACCCGGCTCAACCAGCCCGAAGGTCTGCCCATCAAACTGGCAGCATTCACCGAGCGCGTGAATGTGGGGGTCGCTGGTGGTCAGCTGCCCATCAACGACAATCGCCCGCTCGCAAGCCAGCCCGGAGGCCCTTGCCAGCTCGATGTTGGGGCTTATTCCCGCCGCAATCACCACAAGGTCGGTACTGATCAGGGTGTCGTCATCCAGTTGCACGGCGCGCACCAGATTGCGGCCCAGCATGGCCGTCGGCGACGTTGAGGTGCGTATTCGCATGCCCCGTTCGGTCAAGGCATCTTCCAGGAGCGCGCCGCCGGTCTCGTCGAGCTGACGGTTAAGCAGATGTGGGCTGCGATGCAGCACCGTCACCGCCATGCCCCGGCTTCTCAGGCCTTCAGCGGCTTCCAGGCCGAGAAATCCGCCGCCGATCACCACCGCACGCCGATGTCGCTGGCTCAGTTCAATAAGCTGGCGGGTATCGTTCAGGTTCCGGAAGACGGTGACGTTTTTTAGATGTTCACCGTCAATGCCCAGCGGCGCCGAGCTGGACCCGGTCGCGATGACCAGCCGGCTGTAGGGCTGAACATGGCCGCTGGCGGTGGTAACGCTTTGAGCTTCCCGGTTGATAGCGGTCACCGGGTCGCCCTGATGAATCGTAATGCCGTGTTGCTGGAACCAGTCGGGAGATGACAGCTGCAGACTTTGCTCGTCCGCCTCCCCCGCCAGTACTGACGACAGCTGAATCCGGTTATAGGCAGGTGTTGGCTCGCCGTTGAACACCACGATCCGGGAATAAGGGTGACCGGGCTGCTGAACAAGTCGTTCCAGCAGACGCTGCGCCACCATTCCGTGGCCACAGACCACCAGGGTCTGTTCTGCCCCTGCGCTCATAATTGCGAATCCTTTTTCCCCGTGTCTGCCCGACGGCTTCGGACAGACCAAAAAAAGCCGGAGTATCAGTCTCGTTAAAGAATCTGATAGCCCGGCGCCAATGCCAACAACAATGATCTGATGGTCCGGCCGAGTCCGTGGCCGGGAGGTTCTTCCCTGTTTCTTTAACTAGCGAACTGCGTGCCAATAATCGAAGCTTATTTAATTCAACAGCTTACTGTTTCGCCCCCACATTTCGCGGGTCCTTTTGTGCGTCGTGACAGGGCAGACGCACCGGATAGGCGCCTTCAGGCAATCCGGAGTACCTTGTCGCTCACTTTCCTGTCTTCGTTTTCATTCCCTTTTTCCGTCTCGTCTACTGTCTCCGCTTTTTCGTCCTCACCCTTGCTCGGGAAGGTCTGTTTTTCGTAAAGGAATGAAAGAACCGACTGGCGGTATCTCACATACTCGGGATGATCCGCCAGGGTGACCCGGTTGCGGGGTCTCGGCAGTTCAATCTGCAACTCTTCACCAATGGTGGCCGCGGGACCGTTGGTCATCATCACAATCCGGTCCGACAGCAGCACCGCCTCGTCCACATCGTGGGTGATCATGATCACGGTGCTGTTCAGGTCCTGCTGGATCTTCATCAAGGAATCCTGAAGGTGCGCCCGGGTCAGCGCATCCAGTGCACCGAACGGCTCATCCATCAGCAATACGCTTGGCTTCATCGCCAGCGCCCGGGCAATGCCCACTCGCTGAGCCATGCCGCCGGAGATTTCACCGGGGCGTTTGTCGAGAGCGTGGTCCATGTTCACCAGCTTCAGGTTGTGAAGAATCCACTCCCGGCGTTCGTGCTTGCTCATGGTTTTGCGGAACACCTGCTGCACCGCCAGTTCCACGTTCTGGTAAACCGTCAGCCAGGGCATCAACGAGTGGTTTTGAAAGACAACAGCGCGTTCCGGACCCGGCGTGTTTACTTCATGCCCGTCAAGCACACAGCCACCACGTGTCGACTGTAACAGTCCGGCCACAATGTTAAGCACGGTGGATTTACCGCAACCAGAATGGCCAATCAGCGAAACAAATTCGCCTTTACGAATCTTCAGATCAACGTTTTCCAGTGCCACAAACGGGCCATTCTGGGTGTCGAAAGCCATCTGCACATTAGTCAGTTCCAGATGTGGTTTACTCATAGCGAACTCCTTAAAGCTTGCAGAGCCCGGGGTGGTGATGGCCTCCCGGGACCGTCAAAAACATGGATGTTTTTGTCGAGCGTACATGGACGTATTCACCGCGTGTCCCGGGAGGCCATCACCATCCCGGGCGGCATACTCAAAAGCTGAAAGCTACTCGTTCCAGGCAACTCTTTTCTGGATCAGCAGCATGATTCGATCCAACAGAAAGCCTATGAAGCCTATGGCGAGGACTGCGGCCATAATGCGGCTCAGGGATTCGCTACTGCCGTTCTGGAATTCATCCCAGACGAATTTGCCGAGGCCGGGGCTCTGGGCGAGCATTTCGGCGGCGATCAGGACCATCCAGGCGATGCCCAGGGAGACCCGAAGACCGGTAAAAATCATCGGTACTGACGATGGCAGTACCACCTTTCGCACATGGGTCCAGAAAGACAGGCGCAACACCTTCGACACGTTCAGCAGGTCGGGATTGACCGCTCCGACACCGACGCTGGTGTTAATCAACGTTGGCCAGAGGCTGCAAAGGGTGACCGTGATCATCGAGGTCAGGAACGACTTTTCAAACATCGGGTCGTCGCTGACGTAGGTGGCGGACACCACCATGGTGACCAGGGGCAGCCAAGCCAGCGGTGATACCGGTTTGAAGATCTGGATCAGCGGGTTCACTGCTGCTGAAAAGTGCCGGTTCAGGCCAATAATGACGCCCAGGGGCACGGCAATGACTGTTGCCAGTACAAAGCCCGCCAGCACCGTACCCAGACTGGTGAAGATCTGGTCGATGAAGGTCGGCGCGCCCGGGTAGCTGCGGATCTTTACCTCGGCGTCCGGGTTCTCTGCCAGTATCCGTTCGTTGCGCTTTTCCTGCATAACGACGAACTGGTCCGCCCGGTCCCTTTGGTTGCTGTGTTCCTGCCACAACTGTCCGGACTGCTCCCAAACGTCGGCCGGGCCGGGGAAAGCACCCAGGGACGTTTGCACCTGGGGCGCTGCCACATGCCAGAACGCCAGGAACAGGACGATGCCAATAGCCGGCAGCAGAAGCTGGCGCCCGGTTTCGGCCAGGCTGGCGCCTGATAACTTGTCTGTCAGCGCCCGCAGCCATCGTTGGCCATGGGATAACGGGTTGGTCTGGCTGAGTGTGGTCATGTGATGTCTCCTGACACTCTATGCTTAAGGGGTTTCCGAGCCTTTAAGGCCAATCTCGAAGCTGTCGATATAGGCATTGGGCTCCCGGGGAGTGAATGCCACGCCGTCGATCAGTTCACCCTGGTGCGGGCGGGTAAAGTTTTCGGCGTCCAGGTCCGGAAAATCCTCGGCGCTGAGTGTGCCATCGGCGATCAGCGATCTGGCGGCTTCCGCGTAAATGTCCGCACGGTAGACCTTGGCCGCGGTTTCCATGTACCAGTCGTCGGACTTTGGCTCGGGGATCTGGCCCCAGCGGCGCATCTGGCTCAGATACCAGATGGCATCCGAGGGGTACGGGTAAGTGGCGTAGTAACGGAAGAACACGTTGAAATCCGGTACATCCCGCACGTCGCCTTTTTCATACTCGAAAGTGCCGGTCATGGAGTTGGCGATGACTTCCTCGTCGGCGCCCACATAGCTGGACCGGGACAGGATTTTGACCGCTTCTTCGCGATTGGCGTTGTCGTCCTCATCCAGCCAATGGGCGGCACGGATCAGTGCGCGCAGCATGCGCAGGTGGGTGTTCGGGTACTTTTCGGCCCAGGCTTCGGTGACGCCGAACACCTTTTCCGGATTGTTGGGCCAGATTTCATAGTCGGTGATCACCGGCACGCCGATGCCTTTGAAAACGGCCTGCTGGTTCCAGGGCTCGCCCACGCAGTAGCCCTGGATGGTGCCGGCTTCCATGGTGGACGGCATTTGCGGTGGCGGCGTGACGGAAAGGTGAACGTCAGCATCAATGGTGCCACTGGTGTCGCCTCGCTGGGGCGCATAAAGGCCGGGGTTCAGGCCGCCGGCTGCCAGCCAGTAGCGCAGCTCATAGTTGTGGGTAGATACCGGGAACACCATGCCCATCCGGAAGCGCTCGCCGTTATCGCGGTATTGTTCGATTACCGGTTTCAGAGCTGAGGCACTGATCGGGTGGGCCGGATTGCCGTCGCTGTTGTTCTCGATGTGCGGGCGCATGCCTTCCCAGACATCGTTGGAAACGGTGATGCCATTGCCATTCAGGTCCATGCTGAAGGCGGTGATGATGTCCGCCTGGGTGCCATAGCCGATGGTGGCTCCGAGTGGCTGGCCTGCCAGCATGTGGGCACCATCCAGGGTGCCGGTAACCACGCCATCAAGCAGTACTTTCCAGTTGGCCTGGGCTTCCAGTTCCACAAACAGACCTTCGTCCATGAAGAAACCTTTTTCCCAGGCGATGGCCAGGGGTGCCATGTCGGTCAGTTTGATGAAGCCCAGCCGCAGGTCCGGCTTTTCTGCCGGTCCGATTTCCGCCTGGGCGGTGCTGATGCCCGTTGCTATGCCACCTGCTAATAGCAGTGCGGTGGTCAGTGTTTTTAATCCCATGATGCTCTCCCGGAGTTTTGTCCAGACAAAAAAAAGCCTGCCACCCATGTCGGGGGCAGGCTCCTATGCCTGGTGTGCTTTTCAATTTTTACCCCGCCCGTTAAAGGCCGGAGAAATGAATCTTTCTGATTTTATACAAGCAGATGACGTGCCAGAATTTTAAGTACATGAAAAATATGAATTTTGGTTTTTTGACTGGCGGATATGAAGTCCGGACTGGCGATCCGGTCCACCCTTTTAGTGCATCACGCTTCATTGTTGGGCGGTATTCAGTCAGACACTTTTGATTTCCAGTCGTGCAGCTGCGAACCCAGAAGCCGGTCGCTGGCGACGCTGACCGGGCCATATCGGCCGGATAGGGTAAAGGGTTTCTGGTGACGCCCTTCTGTTTTGCTGTCGATTACAGGCGTGTCGATGCCCATGGAGGCCGCTGCATCCCGAAACAGGTCAGGCCGGAACACCTGGCGGACCATTTCACCGGTGACCTTTCCCAGTTGCTGACGGGACGCAAGGCGCGAGGCCAGCCAATGGCCCTGGGAAATCCAGGGAAAGTTGGCGGAGTGCCGGAAAAAATGCTGGTGCAGGCGCGGGTGGAAAAGACTGTAAGGGTGGCTGTCCAGCGCGTTGATGCGATTACCCAGATAGTCCGGCCGTGCGAGAATTTCGCGAAGCAGTCCGTGATTGTGGGGATTGTCCAGCCACTGGCAGGCCGCCAGAAGGGACCGGATCAGGTGGCGGTGCATGGTGGCATGCTGTTCTGTCCAGTCTGCTCGCATGCCCAGGACCTTTTCCGCAGCGTTCTGCCAGATCTGGTGGCCAGAATGAAGAATACGCCCCAGCTGTTCATATTCCAGCAGGCTGTTCCAGGGTTCGCCCACACAGCAGCCCTCGACGGCTTCGGCACGGAAAGCGTCCGCCATCTGCACCGGCGACACAGGGATGATCTGGACCTGGGACTGTGCGTCCGGCCCGGCGGAGGCCAGCCAGTCGCGCAACTGCAAATCATGGCAGGACCAGGGCGACACGGAAGCCAGGCGAATGGGCTCACCCCGTGAACGCGCCAGTTGCACCAGCGCAGACGCGGTGGCAATCGGGTCGTCCAGATCGACGCCGGACATGATCAGGTGGTTATAAATGGTGTTGTTCAGCGTAATGCCGTTACCGTTTCGACTCAGCACCATACCCACCACAATGGGTACGCGGGGGCGATCTTCTGCAAGGGACATGCTCAGGGGCATGGGCGCGAGCATGTGCCCGCCATCCACCAGCCCGAAACTGACTTTGTCCCGGAGCGATGCCCAGGACTCTTCGCGCACCAGTTCAACTTCCAGGCCTTCTGCATCAAACAGCCCAAGCTCGCGGGCAACGATCAGCGGGGCACTGTCCAGCAGCGGCACAAAGCCCAGCTTTACATGAAAGCCTGAGTGTTTGTGTAGGGGTGTCGGGTTAACCATCGGGACTCCGTAGGGGCTTTTTGTTGTCAAGACGCTCGCTGAACCGAGCCTGCTCCCTGGCGGTCCTTGCCTTCGGTAATCTGAATCACTCGCCGGGCCATCACCGCCAGGCGCTCACTGTGTTCCATGGCCACGCTGCGTAGCATGCGGTGGGCCGTTTCCTCGTCGCAGTTTTCGTGGCGCATGATCAGGCCCTTGGCCTTTTCAATCACCTTGCGATCTTCCAGTGCTGTGCGGGTTTCTTCCAGCTCGGCCTTTAAGGCCTGAAAAGATTCAAACTGGACCACGGCTGAATCAATGATTGAGCGGACACGCTCCGGCTGGATGCCGTCAACCACATAGGCGCTGACGCCGGCTTTGACGGCAGCGTGCATGGTGGTCCGGTCGCATGGCTCGTTTGCAGAAAACACGATTGGTCGGGGCGCGTGGTTATTGAGTGTGCTCATGTTCTCCAGAGTGTCCCGATCCGGCGAATCCATATCGATGATCACCATGTCCGGTTGGTCCCTGGCCACTGCTGCCGTAAGACCTGACGCGTCCGGGCGTTGCCGGATCACATCGTGGCCTTCAAGTCTGAGTGCTTCACATACCTGACTGGCCCGCTCCGGATCTTTGTCGATAAGCAGAATGCGAAGGGGATTTTGCGAACTCATTATGCTTTCCTCAATACGCGCAGTGAACGCTGTTTCTTTCGCCTTCTCCTCAAGACTTAGATAGAAGGCCGCTAGATCGACAGTAGGAAAAGCAATAAATTTGCCAGTCTGTCCATAACGACGCCAGATGGGGAACCTACGCCGAATCCAGGGTATATCGCGCCGTTTGTTTCAGGTTTTTCTGCTTTTTTCTGGGGCGTTTTTCACGACTTTGCACTGTTATGTGCCTGATTCGTTTGATGAACGCGCGCCTGAGGCGCTCCGGTAAAGGGACCGGTGGCCCTGACGTTAAGGGCTTCAAGGCTGAAAAGGGAGCGGATTTGCAGAGCTGGCCCTGGATTTGCAGAAACGTCGTTAACTTTAAAGAACCGAAAAAGACATCAGACATTGGCAAAGAAGCCCGCAAACCTGCTCGATCCACGTGAGAGCCCAGGTCTGCGGGCTTTTTTTTGGATAATTGACGGGAGACGCTGTGACTACCTCAGGTGCCGGCGATAAAAAAATCCATACCACCTGCCCATACTGCGGAGTGGGTTGCGGCGTTCTGGCAGACCCGGAGGCCCGGAAGGGGGTCGAAGGTGACCCCAGCCACCCTGCTAATCTGGGGCGACTGTGCGTAAAAGGTGCCAGCCTGCACGAAACCACCGGCCACGCTGGCAAATTGCTGTTCCCGATGGTGCGGGGTCGCCGCATTGACTGGCCACAGGCGATCGACGAAGTGGCCGATGCCATTTCCCGCAGCATCGCTGATTACGGGCCGGAATCCGTTGCGTTCTACCTGTCCGGCCAGTTGCTCACAGAGGACTACTACGTTGCCAACAAGCTGGCCAAAGGCTTTATTGCCACGCCCCATGTGGATACCAATTCCAGGCTCTGTATGTCGTCTGCCGTTGCCGCTCACAAACGGGCGTTTGGTGCCGATGTTGTTCCCGGCTGTTATGAGGATCTTGAGCTGGCGGATTTGCTGGTTCTGGCCGGCAGCAACGCTGCCTGGGCTCATCCGGTGCTGTATCAGCGAATGAAGGCATCGGCGCGGTCCGGGCGCAAGGTGGTGGTGATTGATCCACGGCGAACGGCCACCACCGAACTGGCGGATTTGCATCTGGCGCTGCGGCCCGGCTCCGATACCATTCTTTTTAACGGTCTGCTGGTTTGGCTGGCAGAGCATAAGGCCGTGGATGACCGATACATTGCCAATCATTGCCAGGGCTTCGGCGCTACCCTGGCCGCAGCGCAAGCAGCGGCGCCCTCTGTGGAATCGGTTGCCAGACAGTGCGATCTTGAGGTCGAAGAGGTGGAAACCTTTTACCAGTGGTTTGCGGAGACCCCCAGAACCGTGACCGGATTCTCCCAGGGGATCAATCAATCGGTAGCGGGTACGGATAAAGCCAACGCCATTATCAACTGCCATCTGGCCACCGGGCGCGTGGGTATACCTGGTGCCGGCCCCTTCTCCCTCACCGGCCAGCCCAATGCCATGGGGGGCCGGGAAGTGGGCGGGCTGGCGAATACCCTGGCGGCGCACATGGATTACGATGCCCCCGGAGCGCGGGACCGGGTTCAGCGATTCTGGGGTTCCAGCGCCATCGCCGCCGGCCCCGGCCTGAAGGCCGTGGATATGTTTGAGGCGGTGCACCGGGGCGATATCAAAGTGCTCTGGATTATGGGCACCAACCCTGCCGTCAGCCTTCCGGATTCCCAGCGGGTGCAGGAAGCGCTCGCAAAGTGCCCGACGGTCATCGTGTCTGACTGTGCGGCGCTCACTGACACCAGCGCCCATGCCGATATTATGCTGCCCGCCGCCGGCTGGGGTGAAAAAGACGGCACCGTGACCAACTCGGAACGCCGCATTTCCCGGCAGCGCTCGTTTATGCCGCTGCCCGGTGAGGTAAAACCCGACTGGTGGATCATGAGCTCGGTGGCCGCGAAGCTGGGCTTCGGGGAGGCGTTTGACTATCAACGCCCGGGGGATATTTTCCGCGAGCACGCGGCCCTGTCGGCGTTTGAAAACGACGGCAGCCGGATCTTCAACATTGCGGGCCTGGCGGGGCTGTCTGACGATCAGTATCAGTCACTGACGCCCGTTCAGTGGCCGGTGCATGAAAAGGTGAACGACGCCTCGCGTCTTTATGGCGACGGTTGCTTCACCACGGACAACGGCCGCGCCCGGCTTGTCCCGGTAAACACGATTCTGCCTGCTCAGATCACTGGCCCGCAAAGCCCGGTGGTGGTCAATACCGGGCGCATCCGGGACCAGTGGCACACCATGACCCGCACCGCCGCCACGCCACGGCTGTTGGCTCACCGCCAGGAACCGTTTGTGGAAATGCACCCGCAGGACATAGACCGGTATCAGGTGACACCGGGACATCTGGCGACCCTCACCCTTGAAGATGGGCGATTCATAGGCCGGGTCCGGGAAAGCCGCCAGCAGCGCCCGGGGGAAGTCTTCATCCCCATTCACTGGAACCGGCAGTTTTCCTCTCATGGCATTGCGACCGTTCTGACCCGGAGTGTGACGGATCCGGTGTCCGGGCAGCCGGAGGCCAAACACGGGGTTGCTGCCATAAGACCTTTTCGGGCCGCGTGGCACGGCCGGCTTCTGGTTCGCGCCGATCGGCCCAAACGCTGGCGCAGCGATTACTGGTGCCGCGTGCCGCTGGCCCACAGCGAAAGCTGGTGGCTGGCGGGCCGCACGCCGCTGGAGTGGCCGCAAACCGTGCCGGACTGGCTCGGCGGCCGTGCCCAGCTGGTGATGGCTGATCCCTCAGAGGGACGCTACCGGGCCGCAAGGGTTGTGAATGGCCGACTGGAGGCGGTGCTGCTGCTGGAACGGGACCCGGCGCGCCTGCCGGATGTCCAGTGGCTGGATGAGTGCTTTGGCGAAGAACAGCTATCCGCCTTACAGCGCCGGAACCTGTTGTCAGGCCGAGACGTGGAAGTGGAAGACACCGGAGCGATCATTTGCAGCTGCTTTCAGGTCGGGGAGAAACAGATTGATCGTGCGATCGGCGAGGGTAAAGTCGATGTCCAGTCATTGGGAGCAGCGCTTAAATGCGGCACCAACTGCGGGTCCTGTATACCTGAATTGCGCCACCTGATTGAGGACGCGAAACTGCCCGATCCGGTTGCCGCCGATTAGTGAGTCATCCCCTGCCTTTGCGAAGCAGCTGCATGGGTACCCGATAGCGCACACCGCGGGATAGCCCGGTGCCGCGAACGGTGCAGGTTTTCCGGTTGACCCGGAGAATATCGCCCTGGCGCTCGCCGCGCCCCGCCGCAAACGACACCGAGTCTCCGACCGCCCAGTTTGCCCGATCTATTGTCGGATCCGGCAGCGCAAAGCCGTCTGGGGATAACGGTAGCTCATGCCGGGCGGCCAGATCTGACAGTGCTTCCCGTGCCTCCCCGGCGCGCCCGCTGGCGTGAAGATCATCCAGAATCCGGTAAAAATGTCGGTTATGCACAGACCCCCGAAACCGCTGGCCCGCGCTGTGCTGCAACAGATGGGCAAACTCATGGCAACAGGTATGGGCCAGCAGATTAAGCGGGCTCAGCTGTCCATCAAAATACCCCCGCTGCTGGATTTCCCGGCCAGACAGCCAGCCACTGGCGGTTTCAGGCCTGTGCTTGGCCTCAATCATCCGCGCACCATAGGTGATCTGGTGCTGCCCGCTATGGGGATCAAACCGGTGATAGGTCGCCTGGCCAGAACCTACGCGGCAAACAAGTTCACGGCAGGAAGACGACCAGAGAACCTGTTCGGTAACGGTGCACATCAGTTCGCCGAGTGCGCGGGCGTTTTGTAGGTGTTGGGGCTTCATGCTATTCAATGAGATGGGGTTTCTCTGATCTTGGGTAATTGAATCACTCAAGGTTAACGGTCGGATAGTGTATTGGCTATAGCCTGTGGGTTCGATGTTGTTTAGAGTCTCTCCACATTTTGTGTAGTGGTTGTTTCAGGAGACGCTTTTCCATCATGAATGCCGAACAACTCAAACAACTTGAAGATGATTTGTGGTCCGCTGCCGATAACCTACGGGCCAATTCCGACCTCAAGTCCAGCGAATACGCCACCCCGGTACTCGGGCTGATCTTCCTGAAATTTGCCGACAACAAGTACAAGCGCGCAGAGGCGGCCATTACCAAAGAACACGCCGCGATGCAGGGTACCCGTCGAGAAAAGCAGGTGTCTGAAATAGCCATCGAAAAGTGCGGTTTCTATCTGCCGGACCACGCGCGCTACAAGCACCTGCTTGAGCTTCCCGAAAAGGAAGATCTGGCCAAAAAAATCAAGCAGGCCATGGAAGCCGTCGAGGAATACAAGCCTGAGCTGGACGGTATTCTGCCGAAAGACGAATACGTTGCTCTCACCCGGACCAGTAATACCCTGCTGGCGGAACTGCTGAAAAACTTCTCCAACATCCCACACGATGCCAACGGCGATATCTTCGGCAAAATCTACGAATTCTTCCTGGGCAAATTCGCCCTGAGCGAGGGCCAGAAAGGCGGCGAGTTCTTCACCCCGACCTCGGTGGTCAAACTGATGGTGGAAATCATCGAGCCCCATCATGGCACGGTATACGACCCAGCCTGTGGGTCGGCCGGAATGTTCGTGCAGTCCCAGCAGTTTGTGGAGCGCCACCTCAAGAAGCTGGACGAACTGGGCGAAGCCCACGACGAAGACCAACTCTACGTCTACGGCCAGGAAAAGACCCTGGATACCGTCAAGCTTGCCAAAATGAACCTGGCGGTCAACGGCCTGCGGGGCGAGATACGTCAGGCCAACAGCTACACCGAAAACCCTTTCGAAGGCTTCGGCAAGTTCGACTTCGTGATGGCCAATCCGCCGTTCAACGTCGACGACGTGCCCCTGGCGTCGGTGGAAGACGATCCCCGTTTCAATACCTACGGCCTGCCCCGCAAGAAAACCAAGGCCAAGGCGAGCGAGCAGGGCAAGGAAACCGTCCCCAACGCCAACTACCTGTGGATCAACCTGTTTGCCACCTCCCTGAAGAACAACACTCCGGACAGCGGCCGGGCGGCGCTGGTCATGGCCAACTCTGCTTCCGATGCTCGCCACAGTGAGTCAGACATTCGCCAGACTCTGGTCGAGAACAACCTGATCTACGGCATGCTCACCCTGCCGTCCAACATGTTCTACACGGTCACCCTGCCCGCCACCCTCTGGTTCTTCGACAAGAACAAGCAGGACGACCGCATCCTGTTCATCGATGCCCGCAACATCTTCACCCAGATCGACCGAGCCCACCGGGAGTTCAGCGAGGAGCAGGTCCAGAACATCGCCATCATCAGCAAGCTGCACAAGGGCAAGCGAGCCGACTTTATCCGGCTGGTGGACAGCTACTTCCGCAAGGGAATGGAACAACTCCTGGTCAACCGGGAAACCGTGGAGCCGGTCAGTGAGCAGTTACTGGACGTGCTGGACGACGCCCAGGGCAAACAGGCCGTGGGTGAACTGGTCAGCCAGTGGCAGGGCCTGAAAGCCCTGCAGCAGGCAAGCGATGCCTACACCGAAGCCGCCGACCTGCACCTGAACACCCCGGGGGCCATCGAAACCGCCAACCGCACCCAGCAGGAACTGAGAGCGAAGTTCGACCCCTTCTTCTAGCAACTGCACACCGGCCTGAAGCAACTGGACAAAGTGGTGCGCCAGCACGAAAAGGCCAGAGCCGAAGATGCTCGAAAAGCCGGCAAACGCACCACCACCGACCGCAACGCCCGCCGCCTGAAAGAGGCGTTGGAAGAACTGCACAAGGAAGTTCGCAGTGCGGAAGCCTATTACCAGCATATCCACTGGCTGCAGGAACGTTTCCCAAATGCCGAGTACGAGGATGTGACCGGGTTGTGCAAGTTGGCCACTCCGGAGGAAGTGAAAGAGCAGGATTGTTCCCTGAATCCGGGCCGTTATGTGGGGGTTGTGATTGAGGAGGATGGGAAGACTGAGGAGGAGTTCACCGACTCTCTGCTAACGTATGCCGATGAGTTAGAATTATTGAATAAGAGTTCTGACCATAATCGGGCTGTAATTTCTAACAATCTGAAAATGTTGGTGGGTGAGTAAAATGGCCAACAAACAACTCGGCGATGTTTGCGAATTTATAAATGGAGGAGCATGGAAGGAGACTGAGTATTCAGATTCGGGGATTCATGTTGTCAAAGTGACCAATATCGTCGCTGGCGAAATAGTGAAGCGTCAGGATGATAGCTTTTTGCCCGATTCAAAGTATGACAGATACCAGACGCATGAGTTAAGAGAGGGTGACATAGTGGTCGCCACGGTTGGCTCCCATCCAACGCAGCCCGGCTCCGTTGTTGGAAGAACGACGAGAGTAAATCGCACTTTTGCTGGCTCGTTTCTCAACCAGAATGCTGTTTGCTTGAGATTTCCAGAAGGTGGCGAGGTTTGTTCGGAATATTTTGCATATCTCACGAAAACTGTGTTGTTTAAGCATCATATCGAATCACGGGCCAAAGGAAGCGCGAACCAAGTTCGAATGGGTATCGGTGAGCTAAAGAAATTCGGACACAGCTTTCCGACGCTTTCAGTTCAGAGGAAAATCGCTGCAGTACTGCGAGCCTATGACGACCTGATCGAAAACAACAAACGCCGTATAACCCTGCTGGAAAACATGGCCGAGGAAATTTACCGCGAGTGGTTTGTGCGGTTCCGGTTTCCGGGGTGGCAGGAGGCGGAGTTTGAGAAGGGGCTTCCGGTTAATTGGCAAGCGGTTGGCCTGGGCCAAATTGCTAAATTTGTGATGGGGCAGTCACCAAAATCTGAATTTTATAATCGTAATGGCGATGGTCTGCCATTCCATCAGGGCGTGGGCACCTTTGGTAAGCGTTTCCCTACAAATGATATCTATTGCTCAGTCACGGGAAGGGAGGCGAAAGCCGGCGATGTACTTTTTAGCGTGCGAGCGCCTGTTGGCCGGCTGAATATCGCGCTGGAGCGCTTGGTGATTGGCCGAGGCTTGGCAGCAGTGCGTCACCATCGTGATTGTCAGTCTTATCTTTACTACCTTTTGTCAACGGCATTTAGCAACGAGGATATCATCGGGAACGGTGCGATATTTAATGCAGTCGGGAAAGATGAGCTTCTGAGTTTTAAGGTGCTCTCGCCGTCGGGTGAGCTGGTTGATGCTTTTGAAAAGCTGGTGAGGCCGATAGACGATCAGATTTCAGGCCTTATCCGGCAAAATGAGGTCTTGGAGAAAACGAAAAACGAACTCCTACCCCGCCTGATCTCCGGTAAACTCTCTGTGGAAAACCTGGATATCCAGTTCCCGCCCTCAATGCAGACCGATTCGTCGAACAGTGCCGACGAAGCCGCCGCTTGAACCCTAAACCCTAATCAGACAAACTGTCACCAGATATAAATAAGTGGTGACGGTTTGTCTGATTCCGGCTCTGCCCGATCTTCCCGGGCACAACTTCAAACCCTGTTCCGCCAGCACGGCGGCCAGCTTCGCCTGAGCGAGGCCCTGGCCCGGGGCTTTAGTCGGTACCAGTTCTATCAGCTCCGGGATGAAGGGCTGATTGAGCTACTCAGCCGTGGTCTCTACCGGCTGGCGGATCTTCCGCCCGTTGAAAATCCGGATCTGGTGGCCGCCGCTTCCCGCTTTCCCCATGCAGTGCTCTGTCTGATTTCCGCACTGGACTGGCACGGCATCACCACCCAGATTCCCCGTCAGGTGGATCTGGCAGTGGCGCGGGATGCCCGCCTGCCGGTTCTGGATTATCCGCCGGTGGCAGGGTATCGGTTCTCCGGCCAGGCCTTTAGTGCAGGCATAGAGCAGGTTGACGTAGATGGCATCACGCTGCAGGTCTACAACCCTGAGAAAACCCTGGCGGATTGTTTCAAGTTCCGCAATCGCATCGGCATGGATGTGGTGCTGGAGGCACTGGAGTTTTACCGCACCCGGAAAACCTTCCGCCCCGGCAAGCTCATGGAGTACGCCAGAATCTGCCGGGTCGCCAATGTCATGGCACCTTATGTGGAAGGCAGGCTGTAAATGGAATCAGTCAATCAACGGAATAACCAAAGTGAAAGGAGATCACGATGGCCAAAAACACCGCCGCGTCTGTCCGTCAGAAACTGCTGAATAAATCCCGGGAAGAAAAACGCCCTTTTCAGGAGCTGTTGCAGTATTACGCCATGGAGCGGTTTCTTTACCGGCTGAGCCAGTCGCCCCATAGCGATTATTTTACTCTGAAGGGTGCACTGATGCTCTGGGCCATGCAGGGGCCGAACAGCCGCCCGACCCGCGATATCGATATGCTGGGCCAGACCAGCAATGAACCGGAAGCGATTCTGACCCAGGTGCGTGACATTATTGCAACTGAGGTGACGGATGACGGCTTGCATTTCGATCCGGATACCCTGAAAACAGAAGCCATCACCGAAGATGCGGACTACCAGGGGTTGCGGGTGGTTTTTACCGGTTTTCTCGACAACGCCAGAGTTCCAATGCAAATGGACATCGGCTTCGGTGATCCCATATTTCCGTTCCCTTCCTGGCTGGAGTTCCCGGCCTTACTGGATTTTCCCGCGGCTCGGATCAAGTGCTACACCCCGGAATCGGCTATCGCCGAGAAATTTCAGGCTATGGTGAACCTTGGCGAGCTGAACAGCCGGATGAAGGACTTCTACGATATCTGGTTGCTCTCCCGTCAGCACGAATTCCAGTTGGAAAACCTCAAGGGTGCGGTTGAGCGCACTTTTGCAAAACGCGGAACGGAAATTCCTGAAACCAATCCGTTTTCTGCCGCTTTTGTGGACAGCAAGCAACCACAGTGGCAGGCTTTCCGTAAACGCCTTGGCCAGCCCCATGTGCCGGAGGCGTTCCCGGAGGTTGCAGAGGCGGTAGTTGAACTCCTCGGTCCCGTGATGGCGGGCACGGTTGCAGGCATCTCTGAGGAAATCTGGCACCCACCCGGTCCATGGAGTCGGCAGGCCGATGGCTAGTTTTATTTCGGAAGACAACATTGAACAGGCGCTGTTACAGCGCCTCCAGCATATTCACGGGTTCAACGTGCTGGATTGCTTTACCGCAAAGCCGGAAGACCTGAATGATGGCTCCCACCGCGCCGACAAGCGGGATGTGATCTTCCCGGTTGAGTTAAAGAAGGCCTGCCTTGATCTGAACCCCGGTATCCCCGAGAGCAAGATCGATGAAGCCATTGAACGGCTAATGAACCGGCGCACGGCCATGTCACCGATTGCCGCCAACCGGGAATTGTATGACCTGATCCGCGACGGCGTGCCGGTGCAGTTTGATGATGAGCATGGCATCAAACAGCACGAGAAGGTTCGACTGGTTCATTTTGACGATCCGAAACAGAACCGCTGGCTGGCGGTGTCCCAGCTCTGGATCAAGTCGGTTGGTCAGGCACCGAAAGCCGTTTACCGCCGCCCGGATGTGATTCTGTACGTTAACGGATTGCCTCTGGTGTTCGTGGAGCTGAAGAACTCCAATGTGCGGCTGCGTAATGCCTTCGAAGATAACCTGCGCAGTTACCGGCACGACATTCCCCAACTTTTTCACTGCAATGCCTTCTGCGTGTTGTCCAATGCCCTGGAAACAAGGGTGGGCAGTTTCACCGCTGGGTGGGAGCACTTTTTTAACTGGTTCCGGGTGGAGAGCGAGAAAGAGGCGGTAAACCGCAAGGAAATTACCGAACACGCCACCAGCCTGGAGCACGCCGCAGACGGCCTGTGCGAAAAGGCTCGCCTGCTGGATTACTTCGAGAACTTTATTCTGTTTCACAAGGGTGAAACCAAGATCATTGCCCAGAACCATCAGTTCCTCGGGGTCAATAACGCCTATGAGCGCTTCCTCAACCGTCACGAGCACGATGGCAAGCTGGGGGTGTTCTGGCACACCCAGGGTTCAGGCAAGAGCTTTTCGATGATCTTTTACGCCCGCAAGATTTTCCGCAAGGCCACGGGCAATTTCAGTTTTGTGGTGGTCACCGACCGGCAGGACCTGGACGGGCAGATCTACCGGAACTTCCTTAACACGGAGACAGTGCGCAAGGAGGATGCCGCGCAACCGGCCAATGCGGAGGAGATGCGCAAGTTCCTTGGGCAGAACAAGAAGGTCGTGTTCACCCTGATCCAGAAATTCCGTTACGACAAGGGGCGAAAATACCCTCAACTGTTCGACCCGGATAAGGAAAACCGGGAAATCATCGTGATGGTGGATGAAGCCCACCGTACCCAGTACAAGAACCTGGCGGAAAACATGCGGGCGGGCCTGAAGGGTGCTCATTTCTTGGCGTTTACCGGTACGCCTTTGCTGGGGCGCGATCGCAAGACCAATAACTGGTTCGGCGATTATGTATCCGAATACAACTTCCAGCAGGCCATGGAGGACAACGCCACGGTACCGCTCTTCTACGAGAAGCGTGTGCCCAAGGTGCTGATCCAGAACGACGATCTGGGCGATGAATTCTACGAATTATTGGAAGACGAAGATCTGGATGAAGCCCAGCAGGAAAAGTTGGAGAAGAAGTACGCGCGGGAACTGGAAGTTATCAAACGGGACGATCGACTGGATACCATTGCCCGGGACATCGTCTATCACTTCCCACGTCGCGGTTACCTTGGCAAGGGTATGGTCATCACTCTCGACAAGTTCACCGCCGTACGTATGTACGACAAGGTGCAGCAGCACTGGAAAGACGAACAGAAACGCTTGCTGAAGCTGATCAAAGAGTCGACCAACGAGATAGAAAAGGCCCGCTACAAAAAGATCCGGGATTACATGAAAACGGTTGATATGGCCGTGGTGATCAGCGACCCGAAAGCCGACGAGGAAAGATTTGAAAAGCAGGGGCTGGATATCAAGCCCCACATTAAGCGGCTGGAGCAGCTTGATGCACACATGCACGACGTGGAGTACAACTTCAAAGATCCGGAACACCCGCTGCAACTGGTGTTCGTGTGCGCCATGTGGCTTACCGGGTTTGATGCGCCCACTGTTTCAACGTTGTATCTCGACAAGCCCATGAAAGGCCACTCTTTGATGCAGACTATCGCACGGGCTAACCGAGTGGCTTCATACCGTATCAAAGGCCACAGCGGTGACCCGGTAGAGAAGAAAAACGGCGAGATCGTCGATTACTACAATGTGTTCCGCAATATGCGTAAGGCACTGAAGGACTATGCGCAGGGAGCGGGTGGCGAGGAACAGCCCGTTCAGGAAAAATCAGATCTCTTTGAATTGCTGGATGACGCGGTTGCTCAGACATTGGAGTTCTGTCGGGAACGGGATATCGAATTGAACTCAGTGTTCGAGAAACAGGATACCTTCAAAAGCATAGGCTTCTTCAATCAGGCGGCGGATACGTTGCTGAGCAGCGAAGAATGGCGGAAGCAGTTCAATGTCTATGAGAACACAGTGACTGCGCTCTACGAGGCGTGCAAGCCGGAGATTTTCCAACAGCACGACAACCGACGCATTGCCGCCATTCAATATCTGCGGGGCGTGGTGGATGCGCTGGTAGAGCAGGCGGACATTGACGAGATCAGCCAGAAGATCTCTGAGTTGCTGGATGAGAGCGTGGTTGTAGACAACGCCGAGGCTTTCAATATCAAGGAGCACCGGGCGGAATATGAAATTGTCCAGAAAGGACAGGCCTGGGATCTTAGTAAGATCAATTATGACAAGCTTCGTGAAGACTTCAAAAAGGCGCAATATAAGCATATCGAGATTGCCGAGCTGAGAGCATTTATCGACGACAAGCTGCAGCAGCTTCTGGAGCAGAACCATACCCGTACCGACTTTGCGCAACGGCTTCAGGAGATTATCGACAAATACAATTCCGGAAGTTCATCCGCCGATGCCTATTTTGAAGATCTGGTTGAGTACGTGGGAAATCTGGGGGAAGAATCCGAGCGCCACGTCCGCGAGGGACTGAACGAGAACGAACTGGAAATCTACGACCTTTTGAAGAAAGAAAATCTCACTAAGGCGGAAGAGCAGAAGGTGAAGTTGGCGGCCAAAGACTTGATAATCCGGCTGCTGGAAGGCCACCCCAAAGTGCTGGTTCAGGACTGGTGGAAAGATGGCCAGACTCAGCGTGCTGTGAAGGCTGCCATTGAGGAGGTCCTGGATAAGGATCTACCGGAAAGCTATGACCGGGTGGCCTTCAAGGAAAGGTGCGATAACGTATTTGAGCTGGTGATGGAGTTCGCTGCCAATCGCCGGAAATGGGTTGCATAAATCTGATGCCTCCAAAACGTCTCAGATACCAGACGAAATTGTCCTCGCCACATCTTCAAACGTGCCCTCTGGAAAGCTGAATATAAGAATGGAACTTGGGTTTTCCTCATTAATGAGGTAGCCCGTTTGATAGTTACGAACCTCTGCTGAAAACCCCGTAAAACCGGGGTATCGTCCAAGCGTTTGAGTTTCGACGGATTCAGACTCCGAGGCCGATTTTAGGGTGTTAATGAACTCAGATGTTGACGGGGCATCGGAGGGAATGGGTTCCACCCGAATGAACCCGAGCGCCTTCCCGTCGTTGAATAGCGTTATGTCATTGTTGTCGATGCGGACGGCATCGAATAAGTTTGAGCGTACCGATACAGCGTAATCCTGGCTCGGTGAGAACTGGACTGACGATGTAGAAGCGCATCCTGCCAGGATCAGAGAAAAAATGATTAATATGGCAATTTTCATTGTTCTATGACTTCCATGTTTATCGTAAAGATGCTTCCAGCAGGTTTCTGAACTGGAGTCCGCGAGTAATCTTGCAGGTGTAATTAATTTCGATGTTACCACGCATAAAAGGCTCGCCGGCTGCCCTAATCACTCGAATTGCCCACTTACGGATGCCGTTTGTTGGTGTCAGAAGGTCTTTGGGGTTTGGAACAGCATCAATCCATTTGCTGCAAACGTCAGTTTCAGTAATAAGCTGTGCCGTAAGCTCTAATGTCTGAGCGGTTATGCTGCCAGCATGATAACGGTTCGCAAACCTTTCACCGTAAAAGGCTGTGACGATTGCTTGCACTGAAGCAACGTCTTCCTCCGTGAGGTTAATGTTACTCACTATCAGGCTCCTTTTGATAGTTAACAATGCGAAGAGAGGGACCGGAGCCCCTCTCTCTATTCGCTATAGCGATATGTCGGGAAGGCTTACGCCTCGACAGGCGAACGCCAGTCGTCGGCACCTGAAGTACCGGCAACAGCGTGCTCCCAGGTAACCTTGCGGTAGGACAGGGACGCAGTGACCAGCTGGGTGAAGTCAGCGCTGGCGGTGTCCTGGCAGTGCGGCATATTGCAGTTGATGTCGATGATGGTGGCATCTTCCAGGATGGTAGAGAAGAAGTGCTCCTGCTTGCCTTCAACCGAGGTGCGGTACCACTTCAGTTCAACCTTCGGCAGCATTTCGCCAGACGCCAGTGCGTTGTACATCAGCGGGGTGGCTTTGTTCAGTGCAGAGGTGAACTTGAACGGCTTGTGAACGCGCTGGCCGGAAGGCTGACCGGATTGTGGGTCAGTCGGAACGGTAACGACGTGGCTGAATTCCTGAACCAGTACTTCGTCTTCGTGACCTTCAACGTAGATGTTGCCTACGGAGTCGGAAGTGAATGCGCCGGCGGTGATGTTGCCCTGAGTCTGGCCTTCGATGCTGATATAACAAGGAGTTGGCATTGTCTGCTCCATGACGTTTGAGTGAGTAAATGTCCCAAGGTTTTCCCTGGACACAAGTATCACTACAAAGGCCGTGCCAGAAAGATAAAAATCAATATAAACATGGGCTAATGAGGTGCGCGCTTGCTTCTGTGATTGCCGTCGGGCAATCCGTTGCTGACGCCGGGGCCAAATGTTGCTGACTGGGCAACAAATGGCTCGTTTGATGGCCGGTATGCCTAGCGCAGGGAGTGCCTCATCAGGGGTTCGGTCATGGTTGTGCCCGGTCACCGAGCGGGCCTACGCCGCCAAGGCCCAGGGTCGGAATCGGATCGTGGTTTATGTCAGCGTTATCAGAATAACGACTGTCCT
>Ga0306900_1000216_pt1 | contig 29939 bp, 31 predicted proteins | sample AntRauMFilla3765_FD_190416 | JGI IMG/M metagenome (GOLD analysis project Ga0306900, IMG submission 190416) | Saline lake microbial communities from Rauer Islands, Antarctica - Metagenome Filla 3 #765 (v2) (version 2) | ecosystem: Environmental > Aquatic > Non-marine Saline and Alkaline > Saline ... | reverse complement strand
CTCTTTTATTCACTCCGGGGTGCTTATATTGAAAATGGACGGGTCCTAGATCGGGATGATCGTCATCACGATGCCAGCCACAATTAAATCCCGTATTTGGATCTGCGTAGTGAATACGATAATATGGTTCCTCCTCGATAAATCGCCATTCAACATCAAGTGTCGGTGAGATTGGTCCGGTCGACGGTATGACGCGGCTTGGATCAATCTGGGCCTGAAGGAACCGCTTGACGATGCTATCTGGTTCATATGAAACGGTCGTGATAACCGGGTGTCGTTGCAAAACATCCTTCAGCCCTACGTAGACCGAGGTATCAATTGTTCCTGGAAGACCCATCAGTGGTTAGGCTGAGATAGAATCACGTTTGGTAGCCCAGTCGTACTCGTTGAGTGCTGCTTGGACGATTGGAATTCGGTCGGCGAGATGCTCCCACTCACTAGCAACCTCACGACGGTCCTTGATCTCGGTTGGATCCTCACAGTCGGCAATGCTCGCCCGCAGCTCGCCTGGCGTCTCAACATCATATGATGCTTTCCAGTCAGTGATTTGGGTACTCATCGACTCAAGGGCCGACGTGAGTTCTGTACGGTTGTGTTCACGCTGGAGTCTCGCAACTTCACGATACGTTGCCATCAGCTGATCGACACAGTACAGCGTCTGGTCGCCTTGGTGGGTCTTTAGAAGGACATTATCCTCGACTAGTTGATCGAGGTATTTTTGTGCGGTTTTCACCGACACGTCTGTCTCGTCGGCTATCGAAGAGGCTGTACGGGGCGTCCGGATCGTTCGTGCGGCAGCACGAATTCGTTCACCACGTGTTAGTGAATCTTGAACACTGTCAGTGTCTCGATCAGGGCTGTCGGGCATAATTATTGCTTCGGCTTACTAGAACATATATCCACTAGGCTGGAAATAGTTTATCAGATTTGATCTCACGGCTCGTCGACTGACGAGTTGGTTGGGTGGCACTGTGAGTCATTTCCAACCGTGTTGAGTCAGGATTCGATTATGTGGCAGGTGAGCCACCTCCAACAGGTCGGGTTTCTTCATCAGGAGAATGATACGACGTGCCCGGTTTCGGGTGTCGATCATCCTAGACTGTTGGATGTTGCGCACGTGGTGTCGTAACCGACGACGAGGAACGTCTCGAAGGAAATGGTGGCTACGAGCGGGCAACTGCGCTGTTCAACGAGTATTCGGTGAGGAGGACAAGGAAGCATGGCGTGAACACACACCCGAGGAACCTCATACAAGCGTCAAGGACAAACAGTGACCGACGGAGAGACCCTGAACTTGCTACGGTGGGTTCGGTTGTTGAAGAAGCCGAAGGTCACCAGTTTCGGCTGTATCGCGCCACAGTTGGAGGACAGCAAGCGTTACAAGCCGAACGGGTTGTACCTCAATACAGGACGGAACAGCATCATCGTGAGCTGCATGCGGGGGTTCGTGGAAATGGGCATCTGATGACATCCTCCCCGGCGTAAACGCCGGGGTTTCCTCGCGCTGGGGGTATCGCTTACCGACCCACGGAGGCAACTTGCGGGTTCGTATGCTCCTCGTTGGGAACTGAGCGTGATGACTCTGACCATGAATGGTCGTCCCACTTGAGGCATACAGGTCGTGCCATCGACCGTGTTACCGTTGTTTGCCTTCTTAAGAACGTCTCTGATGCTGTGAGATCTGCGTGTCCTTCAAACCCACACGAACACGTCAGCGTGTCGCGGTGGCGTATCGTATCCTCTGTCGACCCACAGTTGGGACACTCTTGACTCGTCCACGCCTCCGACCGTCCTTCCACCGACATACCGTACTCTTCGGCGGTACACGACAGTCGGGTCACGAACGCTCGGAACGCCCAGAAGTTGTGCGTCTTTGCGTTCGTCTCCACCGACCAGTGTGTATCAAGCACGTCGGTCAAGGCTCCGACGTACACCGTTGCCACGCCTTCGCTGTAGAGCCGTTTGATGAGGTCACGGGCGAGTGCGTCTTGAGCATGGTCACGTCGCTTGGTACGTCGGTCGTACAGGCGTCGGATACGGTGACTGTTGTACCGATCGTTCTCTAACAGTGATTGGAGGCGGGCGATTTCTCGCGTGGTTTCGCGGAATCGCTCAAACAGGCCGTGTCCTTCATACAGGTATTGCTGACCAGTCGTGGTTGTGCAAGCGACGAGATTGTTCGCACCAATGTCCAGAGCGGCTTCTTCCGAAGCCAGTGGGTGTGCCAGTCGAGAATCATCGATGGTGACTGGCTGAAAGGCCCTGAACGTCTGTGCTTGTTCGTCGTAGAACAACTCCAACCGACCCTGCTTTTCGTATTCTATCCAGTTGGGGTCGCCCCGAACTTCGAGTCGGAGGCGTTCGCGGTGTCCCAACCCATACTCGTCCTTCAGATCTTTGCCGACGAGAATTTCGAGCCGAGAGTATTCACCCCATTCGATAGAGTATGATGTGTTGCGGATGTACGTGCGGAGTTCTCTCCCCTCTTTCGAGTTGCCCCAGAAACCGGGTTTGCCGTTTGCTCCGCCTTTCTTTTTGAGGCTAAAAAACGACTTCCACGCTTCGCGGTTCTTCCGTTCGATTTGCTGAACCGTCGAAGCGCCGAGCGTACCGCCATAGCGACCACGATATTCGCTGATGTCCCACACGTCTCCGTCCGTGTCGGCGTAGTTCTCGCGGCGCTCATAGTTAATTTCGTTCCACAGAGCGGCAGAAGCGTCCAACAGGCATCGAAGCAACTCCTCGTCCGTGTCGGACAGAGGAACCACCTCGAACGTGTTGGCTCGCTTCATCGCCTACTGGTTGCATCAGAACACACATAAAAATGTGGTCTATGTGTTACTGTATGGTCGAAGTTCGCATCGAATTTGACGATGATGAACAGTATGAGCGGCTGAAAGAATTGAAAAAGCACCGTGGGTTGACGTGGAAAGGATTACTCCTCGAAGGCGAGAAGAAAGTCAGAGAGGATACCCCGAAATAAGCGTCAAACGTGGACAGTGAAGTGTCGGATTCACGCCCGACCTGAAGGCCGGGACTCTCTGCTTGAATCAGGTAGTAGCCACAAGTGGTTCGTAGTTCTCAGCGACCGTTCGAACCCGCCTCATCAAATCCGGATCGGGAGTACCTGTGTCGATTCGGTCCCAGTCGTCAGTCACACGTCGGCCTCGGCCAATCGGTATGCTTCGTCGACTTGGATGGCGGCCTTCGCAATCGCAAGGTTTCGACGTGTCGACTGCCACTGTCCAACGTCACTCCATCCTTCGTCGCCGGGTTCGAGTTCGATTACGAGATCTTCGGGACTCTCGACATCGTAGGTCTCACGGAACTCTTGAATTGATTCTTTCATCTCCTGGATGCCCTCAACGAGTTCTTGATGTGAACACGTCGTCCGGAGTTCTTCGATCCGTCTGTCGACGAGTCGACCTTGATTGCGTTTGTACAGGGTAGCACGGCCGTCCTGTTCGGTGGTGCCGATCCCCTCCTCGACGAGTTCATTGAGGTACTTTCTGGTAGTCGGTTCGCTCACGCGAGCGCGGTCTGCAATGGCGCTTACTTTCGAATAGGTGGTTGTCTCCTCGAGTATCTCTTTGACGCGCTCTCGGGCCGTCGTCGACTCCATCCACTCGTCGACCACCCGTTCGTTGATATCGCTCATTGCTAGTGTTTCGGCCCCATAGCAAAAATATCTTTCCTAGGGTCGCATATATTATTCAATATTAGCGAGTCGACTCGTCTTATCTACGTGAGAACCGCTGCTTAGTCCGTTTCCACACAGATTCTGTGCTCGACTCCTCTACGTCCTCTTGGAGAGCTTGTTGTGTCTCCTGATCACGACTGGTCAGCTCGTCTTTGAGTCGTTGAATTTCAGTTTCGAGTGCGTCGACACGCTCGGCCAAGAGTCGATTTTTCTCGGTGAGATACGCCTGACTACGTGTTGATTCCTCTACGACAACGCCAACATCAGTGGTAGCCTCACCCGATGGTTCACTCGTGATTTGAGATTGCTTGGATTGGTTCCCACGACCAGGATCGTAGAACTCCGAGGTGTTCGAAATCGCTCTCTCGATAGTCTTCTCACCGTAGGTCGACCCATCGGCAAAGTGGACCTCATCCCATTTCTCACGCAGCAAGCCCGACTGACGGAACAACCGATCCATTTGTCTCTGGTTACCGCCACTCCAGAAAGCCAGTAAACAACACAAGGCCATATCGGCCTCAGAGTTGCTTTCATATCCACCAGTGTTCCCTCCCCAGAGTCGCTCGAACTTCGGTCCGTTTGAAGCACGCCGAGCTTTCTCCAAGAGTTTCTCATCATCGAGATCAGCGTTCGCGTTGTCGACCGTAGCGTCAGTACTATCAATGGTGTCTGACTGGTCCTCAGATCCCCCACGATTCGGTGAGTTGGACTTCTCATCACTGCTGGACCTTTGGACGTATTCACGATGGATAGCCACGAGTGCGTCTTGTCGACGCGCTATGTGGGTCGGAGTCTCCTGGATGTGCTCTCCGGTGACGGTGAAAAACCGAGCCCTGTCGTACAGTTCAATGTGTCCCCGTCGGTTTCGGCCTTCGGGGAGTTCGCCTTCGATGAGCACATGATAGCCGGTTCCAGACGGCGAGATTTCTGTATAGGAGTCGAGCCGTTCGATGATGTCCTGGGCCTCAGAGTCGACCTCACCAGTCTCGGGATCGCGACAGTCATCGAGGTCGACGCCGACAATCGGATCGTCGTCAGTAAAGACGAATCCCACGCCATCGGCCTTCCCTGTTCGGGCGTATTCGAGGGCGATTTCGAAACCAGCCCATGTCTCGGGGTCAGTCGACGATGCGAACCCACCACCTCCAGGAGTTACCGGTATTTTTGTTGTGTTGCCATCTCGTTGAGTTTTCTTCCAGCAGACCCACTGTTCACGTTCGCAGATTGTCTCCGGAATAGTTGTCTTATCTGCCAGTACTCTGTTGCTCATTTTTTCTCTCCATCCATCGCTCTCATCGCCATCGAGCGTCGACAAAATTCACGCCGTGCCGAATTCCGATCCAATCCCTTGGTCCCAACGGGGACCCCCCGTCCTATACTAGTTGGTTTTTGCCGTAACGGATTTCCAATTTGAGCAGGAAATCCCGTGAGATTAGCCTGAACAGCATGTACGGCATAATCGTTAAGACACCGCTGTGTTACGCCAAGCTTGAATTTGCTGTAACAGCACTCCGTCTTGCGTTTTTGCGTTTTTCGTCGGGCAATAGTAGTCGAACAGTATCGGAGTAACACGAAATGCTGTTCACCCGCCCCAGAGCGGCTGAAACATCTAAATCTGTTATTCATCTCCAACCTCGCCATGTCTGAGTCTGATGCCCTTGTAGCATCGTATAGGAACGCCATCCTGTCGTTCAGTCGTTCGTTCAAACGAGATTTGATTGTTGAGACGCCGACCGAACCAGCTCTTTGAGTCCGGCTCTATATCCTGCTTTTCAGCCCACGACTGATACACCTCATAGACCTCGACTGAAGTTGCCACTCCGTCCTCATCTTCGACGATCCACTGCGATGCAAACTGTCCGATTGCAGCATCTGGATCGTCCTTCCAACTTGATTCTTGAGAGGGAGTTGTTGGCTGCTCACCGTGGGAATTTTCCTCAGAGGTTGTCGACCCAGAACCTTGTTCCCCATCTGAGGAATGAGTCCCATCACCCGTCGACTCAGGTTGAACAGTGGTGAATGAAGTCTCTAAGAGCGTATGGAGTGGGCTCGTGACTCCGTCAGAGTAGGCCATTGGTTCACCGTCGACGGGGAGGATGACGATGCAATAAGAATCGCTCCCAAAGGCAGGCTCTTGGAGACAATCTTCTGGGACAAACGGGATTTTGATCGGAACCCACTCTTTCTCAAACGCTGTTTTCGACTCGTAAGTATGAGTTTCACCGGGCTCGTAAACCAGATACTCGTTCGCGGTGTGATCATAGCTGTATATTGCGGGAACGCGGTCTTTCGTCACTGCTGAAAGCGATCCCAATCGTACGTACTCTGTTCGAGTTCCATCGTAGAGAACAATCGAATCGTCTTCTCGCACCCAGATGCTTCGACGGTTGTCGTCACTTCCTGTAACGGGGCGAATAGCAGTGACTCCGCCCTCTTCGGTTGCACCTCCATTGAATGTGATTGGCGAGTCGTCGGTGTAGAATCGTATCTCGCCGCTCTGAAGCTCTCGAACAGGCGGCGAAAGGATTCCTTCGACACGCTTGGCCCAATCTAGCTCTGAATTTCCCGGGCGAACGACGAAGAGGGGTATCTCTCCTGCTTGCTGAGCTTTCCGAAGGTTAGTGAGCACCTTCGCTGGGTTCTCTGGGGTGGTCGTTTCGACCTCAATAGCGAACGTTTCGTCCAGTTCGGGATGGGTGGCCCGTCCATCGGGCTTCTCACTTCCATCCTGTGAGAGAATCGAGACGGTAAATCCGAGCGTAGTGAGCTCCTCCTCGATCTGGAGGAGTGCATCATCGTGGCCACTACCACCAGCAGCTTGTACCCCACCTGTGTCGGGGGCAGCTACGTCTTCGCCCGCTGCAGTGAGCCGAACAACGACCTCGTCGACATCAAGATCGACGCTCGTCTCTAGGAACCGGGTGCGTTGGCGGATGTCTGCCAATTCATTGTATGATGGCGGGTCAACCTCAACGTCTTCGAACAGTCGACGGAGTTCTTGATCGACCTGCTCGACTGCTACCTCCCCATTTTCATCACGGACTCCATCTCGAAGCTGCAAACTCCGTACTACCTTTGCGAGGGCGACATCCAGTTTGTCGTCAGTGACGCTGAGAACCTCACGGAGCGCTGCTGGTGTTTGTGTGGTAGGAGCTGCTGATTCCGGCACTCCGAATGTGTTGGTTGCTCGGCTATGTATCGCCGAGAGTTTTTCATCGAATTGAGCTTCTTCACGAGGCGTGAGTGGGTAGTCGCTCTCGGGATGGCCTGCTGGAATTGGAAGTGGTTTGATACTGAATGGATACGGTCCTGTCTCTCCAAATGTTGGACTCGGCAGGCTGGCAATCCATTCCCCCCGAGGCAGTGATCGAATCCGGTTTGCGAAGTCGACGGGGTCCATTTCCTCGTGGGCCATTGCTCGGGCCAACTCTCGGTCGACATTGATCTTCCCAATGAGCGAGCTCCCGATGTTGTTCAAGGCGTTGAGGTAGACTTTCCGACCGCCTTCGACCTCCATCTGTTCGGGAAACTGCATCGACAAGCCCACCGAGAGGCGGAAGCCTCGACCCTTTTCAAGGAGATCGTTCATGATGCCCGAGACCACGACCGATGCGGCCTCGTCGACGATCAGGTTCACAACGTAGTCCTCTGGGTACTGTGCGAGGTCGCGTTTTCGCTCTTTGAGCGCATCATCGAGATTGGTCAGAATCACACCCGTCATGATGCGGGCTGCCTCCTCGCGAAGATCGCCGAGGTCGAACAGGATGACCGTGTTCTCGTCGATGAGATCACGGAAATCGAACCGGTTTTCGGTGTTGTTGAAGATGCGTCGCAGGTGGGTATCCTGCGAAATGTATGCCAGACGGTTCCCCACACCGCCCATCACGTTCCCGAACGTCTTTGAGTCGAGTTGGAGTTGCCGGCGAATCACTCGAATGACTTCCTCGTCGTCTGATTGAGGAGCTTCATCGGGATTCGGTTGTGGTGGGCCAGCCTCCCAGAGCTTGTCGACAGCATATTCGAGCTGGCGGTGAGCAAAATAGTCGGTCGACTCACGGTAGAGCCCATTTTCCCGACCATACTCCTCATCGAAGAGGGTCTTGATAAGAGTCTTAATCAACGTGGGGGCAACCGTAGCCCGCTCGTATCGATTCTCGCCCATCACGAGTTTCAGGATCTCTTCGTAGTGGTCTGCCTTCCTCTGGACAGCATCCACACGCCGTCGACCGCGTTCCATCGACGGTTCGAGATCGAAGAACGAAAAGCCGGGAAGGATATCAGGAACCGGGAAGTGGATCACGTTCTCTTCGAGGTCGGTGGTTCCAAACTTGCGAGCATGAGCCCGCATATAGTTCTGGGTCATCCCGTCGCCTTTCGGATCGATGAGGATGACCGGCCCCTCTGTGTTTTCGTACAGTGAGAGGATGTCGTTGATCAGCGCCTTCGATTTTCCTGAACCGGTAGTCCCGAATCGGCCGTAGTGCGTTGGTAGCAAGCCCGGCGGGATGTGTGTCGGAACGTCTTCGGCCTCCCCATTCTCGCTGAGTGCATACCCGATGGCCATTCCATCAGTGAACTCACGCATGAGATCCTGATGAGGACGGGGCAGCGGATTTCGACTCTGCTGTTCTGCACGTGTGCCTCTCGTACCCTCGACGCTGAGTTGGTCAGCCGAAGGCACGAGAATGAAGTTGGCGAGTTCGTCGCCACTCAGTACCAGATCGGGACGTGTCTTTCCGCGGCCAGTCGTGAGCTCCCGATTGAGAACACGCTTGAGCAGTGTCCGGCCTTTCTTTTTCTTCGTTGCTTCTCGCCATCCGCGATCTCCTACTGCTTGGCCCTCTATTCCATAGAATGGGCCATCAAGTGGATCAAAAACAGGTCGAAGGGAAGCAATCTGCGAGTCGAGTTGCTCACCGTTCTCAGGTGGCACTACAACAGCACGCAAATTAGCTGTGAACGTCCGACTGGAATTTTTAGCCGTGATCCGATCAATTCGTTCTTGGACTGTCTCGCTCAGCTTCCGTTCGGTTGTACTCGTCGACTGATCATCGAACTCCAGAAGTGGCCCAAGTATTTCTTGAGAGAGTGTATCACGACCATCCGCAAGATCCTCCTTCCGAAGGTCTCCGTCGGCCTTCCAGCTGTCGCGGCGCTCGAAAACGACTTGAAATGCAATCGGGAGTTCGATATCGCTCAACTGGTCGATGAGTGTCACCAGTGGGGAAGTAATCGATCTGGTCGACGTCCCGTTCAGAGACTCTGTAAAGGGCGTCAACGTCGTCATCCAGTCTTTCTTCCGAATGGCGGTCCCACACCAGCGGACTCCTCGGGGATGCAGTGAATCTATGGCTGGACGAGCGAGAATGGTATCTCGATCCGTCAACGTCGGTTTGTCACTCGGGAGTTGGCTGTCATCAGGAGAGCGGGCATTCGAGGAGCCGACCACGACAGCGTTGTCTCCGATCTCGATCCACGTCTCGCTGTCTTCGTCGGCTACGATACCACCATCTTCCACAGGCGGTTCTGTACTCGAAGCTGCCTTGTCTGCATCACTATGTTCGGGACTATCGCTGGCTACCGTTCTCGTCTCCTCGTCAGCATACTCATACAGTAAATCACCACCGTTCACTGCCTCTGCAAACTCTTCACGAGAGAACTCAACAGCCGGGACAAGCTTTGTTTCGAGGTCGACCTCGACGCGTTCGATATCGAACGTCGTGGGGTAGATAGACCGTAGACGAGTCTCCAGTGTGTCAAAATGTTCGTCGACACCATAGTAGAACTCAACTGGCTCGTCTTTGCCCTCACTGAGTGCGAGAAATTCAAACCGAGGTGGGTGGCTGCTGTGCAGCGGATTCAACGCGTTCAGTAGACCACCCGACCCTTCACTGGCCAGTTTGTGCAGGCTCGTGAGAACAGTAGGAATCTCACTGGCTGTGACTTCTTCAGATGTGGGTGTAACCCGGAGGTACTCACGCATTGTCCTCACCCTCCAGTAGACCGCCGTCGGGCTTCGGAGAGACGGCGTCTGATTGTCGATCATCTCCATTGGTCGACTGCTTTTCTAGCTGCTCTCGGAACCGCTCAGTATCCCCCTCTATAGCTGTCTCGCCAGCACCGGGGAGTGTCGACCGTCCCTTGCTCGGATCGAAGTCGATCACCTGCTTCTCCTTGGCCATTGCTTCGACCCGAATCCCGCGCCACTCTCCGTCGACGCCGACGAGTGCCTCAGAAAAGCCAGCCTCCTCGTTGCCGGGAACCGCATCCTGTACGTAGCGCATCTGGGCGTAGTTCAGCCCAAATTCCTTCGCCCACTGGTCGTCCATTCCGTCGAGGCGATGGAACTGTTTGACCGCACACTGATCGAGGATCGCCTCGGATTCGGTATGCTGGAAGAACTCATCGACAGTCTGAGTCACCAGTCGAATCGAGAGGTCGTGGTGTCGGTGATGCCGGAACACCGTCTCTAAGAATGAGAGACTCGCCGCGTCCTGCATGATGTAGCGAGCCTCGTCGATGACGAAGACGACCTCCTTGTCTGTCTCTTTTGCTCGCTCGTAGACAAGCGAGATTAGCAACTGCATTGTGAGCGCCGTGCTACTGTCGACGCTGCCTTCCTGCTGGGCGAGATCGAGGTAGATTACCTTCTCGTCGCGGATGTCGAACTCCGAATTCTTCCCGAGGTTCGCGTGTCGACCATCCTCTTCGAAGGGTCGAAGCTGATCGAGGAGCCACGTCGCATCTTCGCGGATCTTCCCTGCTTCTTCGTCCGATCGGACGACAAACTCCTCTGGATTGTCGACCATCTCCTCGAAGAGGTCCATCATCGTGCGGATCGTCGGACTGGGATTGCCGTGGGTTGAGATGTCGTCGGAGATCTCGTTGCGTCTGTAGGCGCGCTTGAGGCCCAACTCAAGTGTTGTTCGGCGGTCTCCCAACGAGATACCACGAAGGGCAAAGAAGTTCGTCAGGAAGCTCATGGCGTCGTCAAGCTTCTCGTTGAACGGGCTCGCATCCTCGCCCATCGCTCGTTGGACGTGGTCGGGCGTACGGCGAATCTCCAGAGGATTGAGACCGAGTGTCCCACCGACGGTAATTCGCTTCGCATCGAGGGCCTCGGAGACGCCTGCCCAGTTGTTCAGCGGTTCGAGGATGATCCCGATTCGGTCCTTGCTCTGCTCGATAGAGCGGATGAAGTTCTGTTTCGAGCCAAACGACTTGCCAGAGCCGGTATCGCCCACGGTGAACATCGCATACCCATTGTCACGGTCAAACGGATCGATCACGACAGGGCTCTGGTTGTCTTTGTGAATCCCGAACTCGACTCCCCCTTCTTCCAGGATAGTTGCGTTGTGCGGTGAGGCGAGTAATGCGCCAACTGCCCCACCGAGCGCGATTGATTCACGACCGAAGACGTTGCCCCCGATTGGGGCCGCAGACTGCAAGGCGAGGTCCTGTCGACATATCGCAGTCTTTGGCATAAGGTTCGCAGGCTCATCACGGAGTGCGCTCTTGACCTTCTGGACTGCGTCCTGCAGGTCGTCCTTGTCGTCTGCTCGAACGGTGACAAAGAGTGCCTGCCCAAAGACGTTCGCCCCATTCTCGACGGCTTTGTAGGTCAGTGCGGCTTCGTTGGCGCGTTCCTGAAGGTAGGAACTACGGATACTCTGTTCAAGATCGGCGTCGACTTGAAGATCGTCAGCCAAATCTTGGAGTTCGTTCCGAGCTCGTTGTTGATTCTTCGGCGTGATATGGGTCGTCAGATCGAATTCGACGTCAGTTAGCTCGAAGAGATCACTGAGATATCCGTCGCTCGGATAATCAGGGTAGTCAGCGATGTAGAGTGTCGACGTCCACTGCTCACCGACGTGAGCGGCTCGTGTGTCCCATTCGATGGCTGCGGGTGCGGTCACCGTTTTGTGGGACTCAGAGATATCATCGAGCAGCTGGCCCTCGGCCTGACCCTGTTCAAGCGTCTCCTCGTCGAGGAGGTCTGTGAAGTCGACCTCCGGTTCGTCGTCCGTATTGCGCCTCTCCCAGAGAATTTTCCCGGCGACGCCGATACCGACGATCAACACAAGGTAGATGGCAGCACCCTCAGTCGACGTTGGATTCAGGAGATACTCACTAAGCTGGGCGAGAACTCCACTCGACTGCAAAACACTACTCATCGGTCTCATCCTCCCGGTATGAGTGGCCGATGATCGGTTGCTTGCGAACAACGTGTGCTGCCTCGTCCTGATCGTGCTCGCGACCGTTCCAGAAGTCCATATTCAGTACGAACAGCTCGACGGTGCTGAGACGCCGCGCCGACCAGCCAGAGGCTTGCTGAATGAACTCCGTCTGGATGTCGTTGACTCGGCTATCGAGCTTCTCGAACATCTTGACGCGGCGTTCAACGTCGGTGAAATCTTCTCGCCGAGTCACAAATGGGTTGAACAGAAACCCGATAACGGGGAACTGAGTTAGCTTCTCAGCAGGCGTACCTTCGTCCCGGAAGCGATCATAGACTTCCAGCGGAGTGACCTCGACGCCGATGTAGTACCGCATCTGTTGGGTACCCCGCTCGCGCATTTCTCTGGGTCGTGTCTCTTGGTATTCTTCGAGGAGTTCACGGAAGATCGTATTCTGCGTGACGTCCTCATCACTGAGTCGCTCTTCGATTGTCTCGGTGATTTGTTCGACCGGAAATGCACGGGTTGTCGCGTGTAGCTTAAGCTTAGAATCGAGTTCTTTGTTGGCGAATTCTTCGCCTGCCTCCTGGAGCTGTGCCCAGTCAGTCGACATTGCGAAATCCATGTTTCCCGGGGAGATCTCGATGAACGCTTCCATGGTGCCGTCGGTACGCTGGATCGCTCCGGCACCCGGCCATGCTCGCTCTACGTTCGTGAGGTCCTGCGTTCGCTCATCAGGCTTGAACGGTGTGTAGTTAGCGAGGCCGCCCTCATTGCGGACGGTCTCGTTCGTTTCGCTGTCGGCCTCGGCTGGTGCGTTGAACGTAACCTGCGGCCGTTTGACGTACCGGTAGACATCTTTCGTCCACGTCCACGCGTTCACGTGATCGGGAGAGACGTAGATGACTGCGAAGCCAAATCCGAGACCGCCCACTACGAATGGAAGGGCAAGTGAGTCGACTCCGGTGAGGCCAGCGATGAGAAGTCCGATGATCGGAAAGGAGATGAGTACTCCAACGTCGCCCTCCTCGATGTTGAGGTAAGGAATACGGCTTTCTTCGCCGAACTGATCCATGATCCGTCGTGCTGCTGCGTCTTGATCCATTAGTTCGAATTTTCAGTAGATTCCGCGGTCGTACTCGGTACGCCGGTAGGATGGTGCGTTGTTCGATTCAGCACTGTTCTCGTCAGTCGAATCCGTGTCTGAGCTGCCATTCCGCCCAGCGACCTTCTGGGCGACTGCCTGCCCAGCGGCAGCTCTCGGGCCCCACTGTGCAGCAGTCGTCGCAACCCCAGCACCGCCGACATACGCGCCAGCAGCGACTCCACCGATGAGAGCCGCGCTTTTGGTCGTCCCACCGATGACCTTGGCAGTCAGCGGTGTCGCGTATTTGAACGTCTTCCAGGTGAGGTAGAGAGCAATCAAGGGTAGCGATGCTGCAACTAAGTACTTCAAAAATGAACCATCCGGAGTGAGGCCATTCTGGGAGTAAAGCAGATCGTAGCCTTTGAACACTACTGCTGCTGGGAGGGGAAGAACTGCGAGCGGGACAAAACGCTTGATAAATCCCGTTGCGATTTCAGACAGAATTGGTATATTACCGTAGCCGAATGCAAATGCTATCGGCATCGTATAGACGTAAACATAGAGGAGAATCTCTCGAATGTAGTAGAGCGCTTGGAGTGCCCACATAGAAACACCTCCAATAAAAGCAAACAGAAAAGAGAGACCAGGATTGGTCAATGACTCTCTAAGAAAGTCGATCATCACACTGCCTAGCGTATTTAGACTGGGCATCAGGGCGATTGTGAAGCCATCTACTAGATAGAGTCCTAGAACACCCATCCAATACCAAGTGATAATTAAGAAAGCACCAACCCAAGCGGTCTTTTTTGTTCTTCTATCTTCGTATGCACTCCCGATGTTGAATATTCGAATCGTATGTCGACCTTGAACACAGATTACGAGAAGGAGTAGTGAGATGACCATAATCTCACCACCTACCAAAGAATCTCTTATTACTGGCCAAGGACCGTTTATCGGTGTTCCAAAGACAAATGCTCCATCCGTTTGGGGGATCGGTGTGCCGAACATTTCCTCAGTGAGAGTTTCATATCCGGTAGTCAATCCCTCCATGAAGAGACCAATAACCCAGTCGACAACGTCTTTGAATCCCTCTAAGACGACATCAATCAAATCAACCATCACTACACCTCACTAATTGTAATATTACAATTATCGTACTCGTCTGAATCAGAGTAGCGAATAGTGTAAGTGCTCGATATATCATTCCCCACTCGTGTTTCTAAAGAGAGGTCAAATTCACCAGTTTGCTCTTCGGCTGTACAAGATGTACCTTCTCCACGAATGAAAGTAAATGGTGAGCGGTAGCTGTAGAGGGTGAGTTGCTCCTTAGGACCTATTATGACCTCCTCTGTTTCTACATCTGCATTAGGATCGTATATGCCACTTACACCAGCATGGTCTGCATAATTCGTCCCCTCTTCATCAGAAGGATACGGAACATCACCTGTGAAGAGTAGTTTTGTGATTGCATCAGGTCCGCTACCTCGGTTCTCAACAGATACAAAAGCCTCTTTAGCGATTGCTCTGCCCGATCCATCCCACATCTGTTCGGGTTGGTTCCTTCCAATTCCCATCTCCACTATTCGAAGATCCGGCTGAATAGGGTACGAAACCTCAGCCTCTGTTTCTCCCCCATTCAGCGCAACGATACGGTACTCGCCGGGCACATAACTGGTTCTGAGGTCGAACGAGACCTGTTGGGCACCGGTGGCCACCTTACGTTGGCCGAAGAACTCGCCGTTCGGTTCGATTAGGTTGATCTGGTCGACCTCGGCTCCTGTGGTGAGTTCGACAACGAGGGTCGTCCCCTCGACGGCGACACGCTCGATCTGGTCCTGACCCGCTAATGGGTCAGTTCCGTCATCGGGAGTTCCAGAGTCATTATCGCCAAGACAACCAGCGAGGCCTGCCAGTACCGTACCTGCAACGGTTCGAAAGACGGTGCGTCTGCTAATGTGTGAATTTGGTGTAGTCATGATTCTTATTCGAAGAAGTCCTCCGGGCCAAGCATCCGGAGCAATCGATGGCCCGCATAGAACATCACAAAGAACGGGATGAGCTGCCAACCTGCGTTGAAAATCAATTCAAACCAGCTATCGAGCGTCCCGAGTGGATGCCAGCGAGTAGTCGCTGTGTCACGAACGTACGCTGGGTTGTGGCTGAGCCACGACCCGGGATGGTAGGTTGCTGTGTAGAGTCCAGGAGAGTCGACTGTGAGCAGTGCGACTCCAGACTCGTTGGTCACGAGGCGCTGATCGTCGACGGTGATATAGCCATTCCGAATATCCCCACCAAGGGGAGCCAGTCGACCGTCGGTATCGAGGACGATCGGCTCACCAGTCTGGTTGTCACGAAGCTCGACACGCAGTGTGGCGTGTGAGGAGTTCTGGTCGACAACTGCAATAGAGAGATTACTCCGTCGAAGTTGTCGCTCGGAGCCAGACGCATACTCAATGAGTGATGCGCTCACTCCCCGAACGATTCCATCGACACGAAGTGCGTCTCGATCTACTGTTTCGGCTCGAACAGCGACACCGTAGGTCGGCGTGTAGGATTGATCTACGATCTCGATATTGACGTTCTCACCGATTGTGTCGACTGGTGACTGTCGTTCAGTCCCCCATGTGTCGGTGATTATCGGGCCGTCTCGTTCGGGTTCAGCACGTGGACCAATCCGAGAGGGATACGCATGAACGTAGACCGGAATCGCCTCGGAGTCGACTGTATCGCTACCATAGTGATCTGATTCGACGAGCCTGTCCCAGTTAGAATCGCGAGTGGTGTAGAACCGCCAGACACCCCGTACTTTTGCGTCGGTATCTGCTGTTAGCGTATACCCCTGCCACGGTCGGTACTGGAAGATTACAACCCCAGTATCACCATTCGGATATTCAGCGTAGGATGTGGTCGCAATGAGATCGTAGATCTCGACATCGATCGAATCAGAAACCGTTCGTCTCTCAGTCGGGTAGTCGACAGAGACGTCGGTGTAGTTCCCCCGATCAATTCGCGTTGTTTTCTTCAGCCGGGTATGGATGTCTGCTTCTAGTGTAAGACGTGTACTCCGTCCCCCCTTGAATTGATAGTCGAGGACAGGCGTGTGTGACCCATCAGTCCGTGCAATTGTCTCTCCGTCTTTCTTCAATCGTACTTCCTGGATCGCGTGATCAGTAAGCGACCAGTCGACCGTTGTACTCCCCGACGAGTCATCCTCTGGAACTCTTACCCGGTAGTCGATGAATCCACGCATCGTTCCCTCTGGGGCGATATAGAGTGGGGTTTCATCGGAATCGAGGTGACCTCGCGTCGACGGCTGGACGGCGAAGACGGTCGCATGGGCATCCTTGATGTATGTCCCACTGTCGAGTGATGCGTGGGGTGGATGAACGGAAAGATCCGAACCACCTGCTTCGAGGTCCTCGAAGTCGTTGCGTGTCCACGTCTCAGCGGTCGCAGGTGGTCGCTTGAACGTGATGTCGGTCCCATTCGCAACCTGAGCTGCGGTCGACCGTTCGTGGCCGTAGCGCTGGTAGTACTCCTCTTGGCTGATATAGTTATCAGAGTCACCTGACCAGAGTGTGGCCGTCTCATTCGCAGAGAGACCGTTTTCTGCTGTTCCAGGAAGTGGCGGACTTGCTGTGACGACACCTGTGGCTACACAACCCACCAAGAGAACGCCCAGTAGTACCGAGAGGTGCCCCTGCATGTGGTCTGTTGAGAGCAGCCCCCAGCTCACCAAGGCGAGAGATTAACGCACTCTGCCAGTGGAAGGCCCATGATCGATCCGGCAACCGTGTACAGTGGACCGAGGATCACGAGGATGACAGCCGACTTCATCGCTGATCGTTTGTGCTGTTTGATCCCTCTCTTCTGTTCGGGATCGAGCGTGAACATATCGACGAGGGAATCGGCCTGCCAGACCACTACAAGACCCATAATACCGAGAGCTGTCGTAATCTGGAAGAATCCCTCAATCATGCCCGGGAGATTCTCGGCATCGCACACAGAGCTCTGCAGCGGCTGTTGAGCAACAACTGGGTCGACCGCGACCGCCGACAGCAGGATCGCCGTCAGAGCTGTGAGCCCGAAGGTGAGTCCAGGAGGTCGACGGGGACGAGCGTTCGTATGTTCCTGCAAGGAGGAATCGTCAGTCTGTGACATATGTGGTGATTAGTGGCCAATCCGCTACCGCCCGGAATGTCGGAGATTCGTGGTAGCATGGAATTGGCTCTGAGAGATACTACTGAGCAACCGGTATATAAACTTGGACATTCGTACGTATAGTATAAATACCGATTGAATTGGTAACTATCTGGTAATAGCGTAGAGAATCCTTTCGGCGAGTATATACCTCCCAGACAATAATCAAGCACTAAGTCATATGTATCGAGAGGTTGATTGGGCCGTACCCGCAGATCCGTATATTCTCGAAGAGCTAAGCAAATACGAGGGCTGGCATACGGCAAAAAATCTGGGAATAAACACCAAATTCAGTCGACAGTGGGCCTCACAACGCTGTCCAGTCTATGTCGATCACAACCTTGCTGAGAGACATCCAGAAGAACCAGCCTATCGAATTACTGAGTTAGGTCGTCGAGCGGTCGATGACGATACTGATCTCGAAAGCCTCGATCTCGATTGACCACAGACGGTTCGAAAGTCGGTGATATTCTCGTAGATAGTTAGCTGGTCACTGCAACGGGGAGCGTAGCCTTAACCAACAAAATTCGGCAACACCAGCCTTGTTGGTTAACGTAGTCGACCTACACCTAACCAACAACCAACCTCGTAGGTGAAGCATCCCACTCTGGTTGCCATCCAGGTCTACTCTCGACTGCCCTCGTGCAAATCCAGATGGTCGACAACGGGTTTGAGACGGCCATCAAAACACGAATACAGCGGCAAGAAGGGGAGATCGTTTGAGCAGATTTGGCCGATGCGATGTAACGACACCTGCTTAACCAACAAATCTATGATTCTGGGGATACTGTTGGTTAACACGGCCGGAACTATGTCCTACGAGCCACCGACGCCGCCAGCGGAACTTCCGACAGATATCGTCAACACACTCAACGGGTACTCACCAGATCAACTTCAGGACGTTGCCCGCTACGCCGAGGCACTGGCCGAACACAAAGCCCGGGAGGCCCGCCTCAAAGAAGAGTCGGATGACGACGAGATCGAGGAGCGGCCGGACGATCTCCCCGACGATGTTCCGGCGAAGGCCACAATTACGATCAAGGAGATCAACGACAACCGGTATTACTACTGGCAGTGGCGGGAAGGTGACAAGGTCACATCCAAATATAAGGGGCCAGTCGACCCCGACGAGTAAACTGGTAGTTAGTTCGAGAGTAGGGAGCAGACCCCTATACTCTCATCAGAACTATCGTCAAATACACTCTTTATCAGGGGTGGGAGCTATCCAATCCGAAATCGAGAGGTCAAAAGATACACTCGTGATCAGGGGTGGAAGGTGAGTCGAAAGGGACCTACGCGAGATCTTTTAGCTGGCTGTCACGGAGCACAGACTTCAGGACGATACCTGTATCCTGGACTAGTCGGTGTTCGAGGTAGCTGCCCTCGCCACGGCCGCCCCCTGTCCGAGTCGATTCAACCACACCGAGGAACGCCTGCTCTTTCAACAACTCGTAGACGCGGTGTTCGCTCAGTACTTTCGTGCCGACCTTCTCAGCAGTCTCCTGGTAGCGCTCATAAATGCGGCTCGTCGAGAAGCCGTCTTCGTTCGGGTTTTCCTCGGTCAAGAGCGCCAGTGAGTAGAGAATAAACTTGACCTGCGTCGTCGATCCGCGAAGGAGCTCCTCGAAGCGATCGACTTCTGCCCATTCTTGTGCATCTCGGACGTGTTCCTCGAGGACTTGGTCAGCGTTTTCACGTTCGGCGAGTTCGCCAGCGTGGCGAAGAATTTCGATTGCCTTTCTGGCATCGCCGTGTTCCTGTGCGGCGAGGGCTGCGGTCAGAGGGATAACGTCATCCGAAAGAACGCCGTCATGGAACGCGTCACGACGGTGTTCCATAATCTCGCCCAGCTGCGTCGCGTCGTAGGGTTGGAAGACGAACTCTTCTTCGCGGAGGCTGGACTTGACGCGCTCGTTTAGCTGATCTCGGTACTCAATCTTATTACTGACCGCAATAACCCCAAGATGACAGTCGGCTTTGCCGGACTCACGAGCCCGAGAGAGCTGCATCAAAATATCGTCATCCTCGAGGCGATCCACTTCGTCGAGGATGATGATAACCGACTCATAGGCGAGATCCAGAATTTCCCAGAGGTAATCGTAGTACTCCCCGCTGCCAATCCCTGCTCGTGGAACCGTGAAATCAGTCGCTTCAGTCTCGTTGAGCGTCCGTGTCACGGTTCGGGCGACACGAGTCTGTGTATTGTGCTGTGCACAGTCGACATAGACAGTCCCGACAGAGGCGCCATTTGATTCCGCTGCCCGACGGGCACGTCCTGTCACGTGTCGAGCGACGAGTGACTTACCCGTCCCCGTCTTGCCGTAGATTATGACGTTGTTCGGAGGATCACCCTGGACGATCGGCCTGAGTTCAGCCGCCACATCCTGGATTTCTTCATCTCGGCCGACGATCCGGTCGCTTTCCGGGACGTGGCCGACCTTCAGGAGTTCTTTCCGAGCAAAGATATTGATCCGATCGGGATCGTCGTCATCGATATCAAACAGCGGATCCTCGGATGGATCTTCGTACCGCTCGTTGAAGTCAGAGAGTTGTGACGAGTCCTCAACCATCGATATGAGAAATCGCGCAACCTAGCTACTTAATTATTCTCCTACCTCGACCAGAGTGTAAATCGGCCCATGTCAGGCATTTACAGGATGGCGTATGCGATTCAGTCATCGAGAAAGAGGAGGCAATCACGAGTGAAAGGCCTCCATCACGCGTTGACATCGGACGGATCGACACCCCTCATCCAGAGTGTAAACACCAGACAGAGATCGATTTGACCACCCCTTATCCAGAGTGTATTAGCTCAGTTCTTCGGAGGCGTCGGAGGTGTGGGGTACACCCCCGGTCAAGAGTGTAACTCAGGCAGGTGCCAACCGACACACCCATCAGATCAAACACATTAGTCTGACGTGCAGCAGACACCCCTTGTCAAGAGTGTAAACATCTGAAGACGAGCTCGCCTGGTGGTTCAGAGCAATTCCATGAAAAGCAGGAAACAGCCTGGACAGGGAATGTGGCTGGGTTAAATTGAGTTGATCACGGGTTGGCCGACCACACACTCTGAAGGCGGATCAACTATTTCAATCGCTCCTGAATCATCGGTGACGGCTTACAAAACAAACGTGTCGGAGATGAGAAAAGGATCGAGAAGTTTCAGAACATGATCAACAGAATACCCACACACCCCTCGTCAAGAGTGTAACGGCACAGAAATCCTTCCGCTACCGAGACAAACCACGTGACTCACTGGGGAGAATTCAGTCCGAATTGTCGGATAGAAGGACGTACACATACTAGAACCGTCTGTAAGAGCGGTCCGTGACACCAAACCTATCACATTTATTAGTGTTATCTAGAAGATTTATAACCTGACCCAACTAACCACTCTCCAAGTGCTTTCAATTTAAGAATGAAGACGAAAGCGGCTTTCGTCGGGACTCTTACGAACTACTCCTTGTAATTATTACCTCGTTTCCGTCGTCTATTGCCGTTTCGTGGTGTCTATCCGTGATTCTTCCCGTCTTCTCTTTCTGGAAACCCTCGTTTCATATGGACACCCACCCACGCTTTCGTCCAGTTTACACTCTTGACGAGGGGTGTGTGTCTTCGATCTACTCCGAGGTTCCACGCCGACTCCACGAGCCGAGCGTTAACTAACAAATCACTAATTTATGCGGTGATGTTGGTTAATATTCAGAATCCGCGAATGCCGTTAACTCTGGCACCTGTGTCTCCGCGAGTTCCCGACGAATCTTCGAGCGATCCCAGCCCAACAGCGACAGGACACTTTCGACGGCTCGCACGAGTTGTGTCTCGTAGTACGACGGATCGTACGACTCGATCTCTTCGTGGGCCAATGCAACCCGTTCTCGTGAGGTCTTCTCGTCGTCGACGACTACGTACTCAATGTTTTGTCCAGGATGGACGGCGAGACCTTGGTCGCGAGCCCGCTTCAGCGCAGCCACGTTCTGTGTGTTCTAGCTGTAGCCGTCGAGTGGTTTCGACACGCGGTTCCGTTCGACCAGTTGCTCGACCGGCACGGCCTCGGCGTGAAGCCGCTCGATGACGTCCTGAAGGTACCCAAGCACCGCCGCCGGCGACCGCGTCGCATCGAGGCGGTCGAGACATTCTCGCTGGACGTCTTCGACAAACGACGGCGTCGACCGCTGTCGAGCCTCAATACCCCTGATTTTGAACTCGTCTTCACCAGCGACTTTTCCGAAGTACTTCGTCAACGCGCCAGCGGTACTCTCCCTCTGTGGGACGAACGCGACCCAATCGTATTGGGCTTCGTGTTCGAGTCTGATCTCGACTGACTCAGTGATCTCATTAGCAAGCACATCGAGGTCCTCCCGTTGACTATCGTCGACGTCGGGATCGGGAGTCACCCAGATTGAGTCGACGATGCCGTGGACAACACGCCATCCACCAGCCTCCAGTCATTGTTTTACCGTCAGCAAAATCTCGCGAGCAAAGGCATTGATTGCCTCGTGGCACTCGATCCGACCGAACTTCGCGTTGCTGAACCCTTGGTAGCCAAAGCAGGCAACGAGAATCCATTTGAGTGCTCCCGACCGTCCTTCGAGCTCTGCGAGTCGCTCTTGATCGAGCTCGTCTTGCTGCTGTTCACGACGGATTGCAGCCTTGATCTCATCACGAGCATCGATGATCGGCTGGAGAACGTCGACAAGGTAGCCACGGTCGTCGCAGATCGAATAGCCGAGTCCAGGAACATCATCGCGATCACGATGGCACTCACACCGAATCACATCCGGCGAGACGTTACGCGTGCAGATGATGTTCGGATAGAGACTCGAAAAATCGAGTTCGTGGACATCCTCATGGAGGCCGACTTCTGGTGCGAAAATGAATCCCCCACGGTCGGCGTCGTGGAGCGTTCCCATTGATTTGTAGAACTCGTGTCTCCAGGAGTTCCATGGGACCAATACGCCTCGATCATGGGCCTCACAGATCTGGATCGCGGTGAGGACGTTCCCGATCGATGCCCACGCGAGTTCCTGGATCGGCTTTTTCGACCGTGAGACGAGGTCGAGAACACCATCGAGGTTCGTCTCGCCGTAGAAGAACGTGTTTGCCCCATCAATGATTGCTCGACCGGGCACGTTGTATCGGGCTGGGGAGTGGCCTACACGGCCTTGACCGAGACGACAATGGGATTGCCTGTGAGTCATTGCCCTGAGTTGGATCATCTGCTCACGACCACCGTTATTGAGCGGTTCGATGGTCGCGGTCCTATTTTACCAGTCTCTTCACCAGATCTCTCGATAGCGTTAATTCGCTTGTCTGATCAGTATTTATCACGAGCTTTCAATGGAGATTTCCGAACAACTCACCCGTCTGTTTGATGACAAATCCGAAGACCAAGGCCACTCTTACGTCGTCGAGGTCCCAAAGCAGGAAGTCGACATCGGCTATGTCGATCCGACCGAAGACTACCAAGTTGCAGTTCTCAAGCAACCCAGTGAGAACTCCCAGCCAGCTACCACACAGAACCGCGACGATCCCTCACAACAACCAGATATCGATCAACCACCAGTCAGTACTGGTGAGACCAGAGTCGTCGAGATCACCGAGATGGGTGATCAGGGAGACGGGCTCACACGTGTCGAGCGTGGATTCGTGGTGATAGTTCCGGAGACGGAGGTGGGCGAGCGAGTGCGGATTCGAATCGAAACCGTTCGTGAGACTGTTGCCTTCGGGAAAGTCGTCGAACGGTTCCGATATTAGAGATTTTCGACATGGTTTGTCGGAGTCCGACCCCTCATGGCTTTACTGTGAGCGAGTAGAGTTGTTGTCGGGCATCGGCAAGCGAGACTTCAGAGTCGACGACACCAGCCTCATCGAGTTCAGTGAGCGCATGTCGCACCGTTCGGGGCGAGAGTCGAGATTTGTCTGCAAGTGCTGATTGGGTCAGTGTTCCATTGTATTCGAGAACTTTTACGATCAACTTCGCGCTGGGAGGGAGGTCGCTGACAATGTCCCACATCTCTTCAGTGGTTGTTACTGTCGCTTCGTCAGCAGTAGACATACTGGAAACTAACAGGTTCAATCTCATAATGCCACTGATTCGTTTGGTTCAGGGATTCTCACTCCTTTTTTTATTTGGTTGGTACCCTCTACCGACTATTGAACTGTAACAAATGCTTATGTTTACGAGAATAAAACCTCAATTCATGTATGACCTAACAGGCTTTCAGCGGGATATGCTCTATTGTATTGCTGCGCTCGACGAGCCATCTGGAGCGGAAATCCGTCGAGAACTCGAGGAATACTCGACAGCTGAAGTAAACCACGGACGGCTGTATCCAAACCTCAACGACCTCGTCGACGAGGGGCTGGTCAGAAAAGGAAACATGGATGACCGGACGAATCTGTATACGCTCACTCCGCTGGGAAGAGAACTGATCGAAAAGCGTCGACAGTGGGAAGACGCGCAACTCGAAGACACTGACATCACTCTCGACTGACCTCCTTTCTGAGTTAGCACCCCGCCATTTGACCTTCTCAGGAGTCATCATTGTGTGAGTTCAGGCGAAATCAGTACCGGATCTGAAACTGGTGAGTTCCTCGATTCGAGCTTCGAGGTCTTCGATCTCCTGCTGGAGTTCGGTTGTCTCTGTCGAGTCGACAGCCGCAAGTTGATCTTTGAGCCCCTGGAGGCGAGATTCTTTGACCTCTTCGTCGACATCGGCTTTGTGGACGTACTGGCTTTCGTCGATCTCGTAGAGATCCGACTCCGAGAGGCCGGTGACTTCGAGTGCCTCGTCGACTTTGGAGGTGTCGACGGTGGTGACACGCTCGCGGTCGATGCCTTGGTCTTCAAGTCGTTCGAGGACGGTCTCGTCGTCTTTGAGCCTTCGATTGCGTCGACTGGTACGCTGAACAGAGCCATACTGCCCATGGACGGGTTGGTCGTGGTGGAGGCGATCAAGGAGAAGCGAGCGAACGTTCTGGCGAAGATCGTCAGCATTACGCTGGACATCCGAACAGAGCGTATAGAGATTGACTAGCTCGGAGGTTTCCATCGTCGAGAGGTCGGTCGGAGCATAGCGTTCGAGGGCATCGATCAGAAGCAACGAATCCGAGTAGAGTGGAAGATCAGGTTCTTCGCGAGCTGGTTCCGTTTGATCCTGAGTTTCGACAGAGAGTGAGGCGTCGACGAGCGAGGAGGGTGTGGGGGTCTCGGTGTTTTTCAGGACGCCCTCGCGTTGGTCGATCTCGAAGCGTGGATGGACCGAGAAGATGGTCGCATAGGGTTCGGCATCAGCGGGGAGGCGATCTAGATCAAAAGGCTGTGGCGTATCAGCCACTCGTTCATACAGCGTCTCGAACTGCTCGCGTTTGAGTGGGATAGTCGTCTCCTGCTCACAATAGGCAATGAGGACGCGATGTTCTTGGGCATCTTCGAGACGGAATGGTTTCTCAGAGAGCGGGGTCCGGAAGGTTCCATCAGGTGGGATTTCGTCGAGTTCCTTGAGGATGGCGTGCCAGATATCAGAGAATGGCATCGGTATCAGCCATTACGTCGGGAGAGCAGGAAAATGGTAGCGTCGGATACTGGATTTAATCTCTATGACCTAACATACAGGAATACAATTATGATCCCGAAGTTCGAAGAGCGAGATGCGCTTCGTCTTGGAGGGCCGAAGCGTCAGCGGGGACCCAACCGCTTACCATGTCGTCGTGTCCACACACTCCGTGTGGCATTCCCCTTTTGTGGTGGTTAGTGTACGACTACTCTGTAGAGCGAGGTGAACCATCCTGTAGATTTATGATGGTTGCTTAGTTTGTCTGTCGATAATGAAGCTTCCACCGTTTCGACCACTGAGGCGTCTGTTTGGCAGCACCCACGGTGAGGTTCTGTGTGAATGTCGACGCTGCGGGTCGAGGGTAGAACCTGGTACGAGTGTGTGTCCGTCCTGTGAGCAGCGATCAGTAGCTCGCTATGAGATGGAGTAGTCTGGATACTGGAGTTCACCGAGCTACGTCTGCAAGACTGCGATCGCGTATCTTGCGCGACTCGTTTCACGGGAGACCAGTGCATTGTAGATTTAATCACACTCACTCCCCTGTGATCGGTTCTATGACACGCTCACGGTGTTAATCACGGTCTACTAGTAGTAGTCGCCGACTACTCGGTCGGGAAATAAATAGGCCAGCACGGAGACCAGGACAACAGTTTGAAGCAGTATACAAACAAGTGAGCAGCCAAGTTGTTCTTTGATTACTCATTTTTTCTACCGACTAACAATACAGGGAGACATACTATATTGCCTGTATGACTCAGATATTCGAATTGACCGGCTTCCAGCGCGACCTCCTGTACGTGATTGCAGGCTCGGACAAACCATCGGGGCAGACGATCCGCCGCGAAATGGAGAAACACGTTGATAACGTCAACCACGGGCGGCTGTATCCGAACCTTGATGCTCTGGTCGAACACTCGCTCGTCGAGAAAGGCAGCCAAGATCAGCGCACGAACTACTACGAACTCACACAGAAGGGCGACGAACTGATCGAAAACCGCCGGCGGTGGGAACAGCAGTACGTCTCCCAGCAGCAGGAAGCACAGTAGACGACCAGCGGCTGTTTTTCGGTTGAGTTGGACAGAGTACTGTATCCAGCCTCTAAGTATAGCATTTGCTCATATAATTGAATGTTCGAATCCTGATTAAGCTCCGATGTGCGAGACTCCGACTGCGTATCTTGCACAGAACATCTGCTGATTCAATCAGATCGTCAGTTGGCTAGGCGCATTTATTGGTGCAAGCTGTGTACTATCTCTTGTATGCCTGAAGAAGTCCTGTTCAAATCAGAGAGCGACCAGAGTCGAGAAGAAATTGCATCGTACCTTCGGAAAGTCGCGGATAATCTCGACAGTGGAGATGCTATCACCCTGAAAGCAGGCTCTGAGTCTGTAACACTGAATCCCCCTGCCCGACCCACCTTTGAAGTCAAAGCTGAACGCGAAGGCCCGGCTGGCAACATGACTGAACGAAGTGTCGAGTTCGAACTTGAATGGGACGAGAACAACGGTGAGGAGGGTGGAAATGGTCCATTAGAAATCGAGTAATCACTCCGAACCCACGCTGAGCAGTTGATTCAAAATAACTTGTTCGGTCAAGGCGGTTATCTCATTGGCGGTGGGGACCCCATCCAGGCGATGTAAACCTGAGTCCCCGTCTGAGTGCCCGATTATATGGCATTCAGATAGCTTAAGATGCTGAATTTCTAACTCAGACATAACAATGGCTGTATCGATCTACGAGACAATTGTCGAGAAGAGCGATGATGGCGTTTTCGTTGCACAGGACGGTGAGATTGTCTACACGAATCCTCAACTCCGGAATCTGACTGGCTACTCGAAAGAGGAACTCGACGGAGTACCGAAGACACAAATTATGGAACTTGCAAGGCTAAAACCCCGCCCTTCACAGTAGTTGCCGAATCAGATTCTACTCGGCGCTAACTGAGCAGCTGTGCTCAAAAACCACGACACTATACCAGATTACGCTGTCATGAATTCTCTAAAAGTGCGAGGGAACGCCGCGCCAGCGGCGTTCCCGAGCGACGCCTCTCCGAAACAGGGCGCACTCACCGGTCATCCCGGTCGAATCTGAGTGTGTCCTCAACCGTAGTCTGTCCAGAGAACGAATCTACGGAAGATTCGTGTCGAGATCTGAGGTGTCTTTGGAACTCTTTTAGCTGAAAGTAAGACGTTAGCTAACACCCAGAGATTGTACAGCGAAACCGCGAACAGAAAATAGAACAACCGCACCGAGAACGTCGGCGACGACGTTCTCGGGAGGAAATCACCGATCTGTCGATATGAGGTTTCGATTCCCCAGCGGCGGCGGAACGCCGCCGCGTACGCTTTTGCTGTCGAAGCATCTATGTCCAGACTCGTCACGAACCACACGTGCTCGTCTTCAGTTGTGCGGTGCGGAACCGCAAAGACTGTGACGTCTACCGACGCCGTTGGTTTGCGCTTTCGCTGCATCGTGTACTCGTCAGCGACCGTCTCAGCGCTGGCGCTGAGGCGGTCTTTCATCCCACTACTTGGGCGTGCACGCACGATATAATCGACATCTTGTTGTTCTAACTCCCTAACGACGTGAACTTGGTAGAATCCACGATCAAGGTAGACGTGCCGGATTGAGACGTACTGTTGTGCTGTTTCGAGCAAAGAGCGAACGGCTTCGCGCTTGGCGGGAAAGCCGGTCGCGTCCATCGGCACCACCTCAAGCGTAAACCGCGTGTGTGGTGCAACAATGCACAGCGTTGCAAAGCAAAATGCTCTGTTCGTTCCGAGATCAGGATACGTCGTTATCACGTGATCAGTTTCAGCAGATCCGTAGAACCGCCACTCGTGAAGATCGATGGCAACATCGACGAACGCAGGAAGTCGCCGCTGCGATCGGAGGACTTCGAACAAACGGTCACGGACGCCATCAAACTGGTCGTCGATGGCGTCCGTTGAGAGGTTTCGTAAGTGGTACAAGAGCGATTTAGCGAGCGGATTCCGAGCAGTGGACGTGACGTCCACTTGCTCGTCACGGTCTAGTTGGAGCGTCTTGCCACCCGTGTTTGCGAACTCTTGATCGAAGGCGATACGAGAGAGGATTTCGGTGAAATCCTCTCTCGTGTATTCGCCGCATTGTTTCACATCGAAATCCAGCTCCGGGAACAGCAACGTCGAAGTAGCACGACAGACCTGTTTTGCCTCAGTCGTCTCAACCATCTTTTGACCAACGCAGCCCAGCGTCAAGAGTCTCAGCTAGGTTCGGCAACTACTGTAAACGGCGGGATTCTCGCCTTGAGAAAAGATAGCTCAGTCAGTCGACGGTGAGGTCCCGTTCGTGATGAGCGTGTATTTTCGATCTCGACTGGTTCCTTCTGCTTCCAAGAGGTTGTACTGGATCATCTTCGAGAGGTAGGTCCGGATGGTCCGTTTCGTTCGCGGCTCGTCGACTCGCTCTGTATATCGATCGTGGATTTCGGCTGGACCCAAGGCTCCCTGTTCACGGATGATTTCGTAGACGACCCGCTGATGAGGGGTGAGTGAATCGAGGCTCTTCTGTCTGATTTGGGCTCGGGCGTCTGCTGCAGCGTCTTGAAGCATTTCGTCGGTGATTCGCTCCTTGTGTTCGCGGTCGGCCTTCCCCGCTGCGGTTCGGAGAATACCGATCGCGAGTCGAGCATCACCAGCGGCCGCATCAGCGATACAGTACAGTTGATCATCCGTGACAGCATCCTGTTCGAGGCCCCACCGTACACGGGCTCGCAGAATATCGTAGAGCTGCTCATCGTGGTATTTGTCCATCCGAACGTGCTCGCTGGATCGCAGTCGACTCACCAGCCGGTCGTCGACTTGCCCGAAGAGTTCCTCTTCTTTGTTGGCGATACAGATCACCGCGAACTGTGGGAGGCTATGGAGATCATAGATGACGCTGGGATCTTCGAGTTGGTCGGCCTCGTCGAGAATTACTACGGTTCGTGACTCATTGTACTGCTGGAGACGGTCGATGAGCTCGTCGTGGGGTGTCGACTGGCGATGGATGTCGATTGTTCTGCCGATGTCATCGAGGATCTGGTAGAGGGTGCGGAAGCGAGTATGGTTCCGCCAGCAGTTGACGTAGGTCGCCTCAACATCAAGGGCTTCTTCGCGGAGTCGTTCAGTGACGAACTTGGACACACAGGTCTTGCCTGTACCGCTCGGACCAGTCACAACAGCGGTATCGGCGGGCTCACCGCTGGTGATCGGCTTGAGGACACTGGAGAGGTGATTGATCTGGGCATCACGATGCTCGACTTCTTGGGGAATGAACCCAGCACGGAGGACGCGAGCATCACGAATTATGTGTTACAAGACTGATTCTACAAATGAGCAAGGCGAGTGCCTCGGGGCTTGACCCCGAGGCGGTTCGCACCTCCTGAATGGTTTGGTTGTCGATCGATGTACCGCTGAGTTAGTTCGTTCAGTTCCTCAGAGAGTTTATCCGAAATTGATGTTGTCAGATACGTATTTATAAACAGAAATCAAGCTCACGATGGCAATATACGTAATCAAAATCACTAATATGCCCGTGATCTGATTAATTCGTCTTCTATTTTCGATCACGCTTTCGTTATGCATATCGTTATGTTAATCTCTCTTTAGTACTTTAAAATTATGACGTACGAATACTCATTTTGCGCCTGTTGTATTTATACAACCGCCTCAACCTTCCGATGGAGGATGCCAGTTGACAGGGTTAACTAACCTGTGCTTTTCCAATTGCTTCACCGGTGTGTGATAACAATCGCGATCTTGCCCGTGATGATCGATCTCCCTCACTCTCCCTTTTCGAGCCGCTTGGCTGATTTCAGGGGGAGTCCAACATCATCGTGGGCCCGTTTGACTTCTGCTATTGGGTATTCAGCTCGATGCAACTCGACGGCGGGGATCTCAAGATCGACGATCGCGTAGGCGGCCGTCGGATTCCCATCTCGCGGCTGTCCGACACTCCCTGGATTAACCACCCAGCCGTGTCGACTGAACTTTGCCATATTAACTGCCGCTTGCTTGTGGGTGTGTCCCAACGCAAGTATTTGTGTCGCCTCGCTCATGTAGGTGGCCACAGCGGTGAACATTCGGTACTTCCCAAGCAGCGTAATCAGCTGAATTGAATCGCTAAATTAACCACAAGAAAGTGTCTGGATCTGGATGTGTTCACCATACCTGATCCAGACGAGTACCTTTCGG
>Ga0306900_1000213_pt1 | contig 30225 bp, 32 predicted proteins | sample AntRauMFilla3765_FD_190416 | JGI IMG/M metagenome (GOLD analysis project Ga0306900, IMG submission 190416) | Saline lake microbial communities from Rauer Islands, Antarctica - Metagenome Filla 3 #765 (v2) (version 2) | ecosystem: Environmental > Aquatic > Non-marine Saline and Alkaline > Saline ... | reverse complement strand
TTGTACATGGCTTTCGTGCCTATATCACGGAAACCCGTCGGCTCCGATGTCCTAAGCATCGGACCGCTTTTCAGGACCACATCAGTGAGCGGTGGGTCTGCGAGAGATGTTCCGTACTATCCTCCAAAGGGTTAGTAGGTGTTAAATTTGATGGAGTACTCTATCACTTCATAGTGCAAATGCTATCATACGATTTGAATTACCCTATAACTAAGAACTGGCTTGTGGTACCGCTTTCTGATGAGGCCCCTGGTGAGTTGGATGACCAAGTCTGACGACGCGATCCTAGAACTCCTCGAAGAGAGTGGGATCGCAATCCCACCGAGGGCTATCGCGTTCAATATCGATAATGTCTCACGACCGACGGTCGACCGTCGATTGTCGAAACTAGAACAGGCAGGACTTGTAGATCGATATGACGACCCCCAGGGGTATACAGAAATCACCGACCGAGGGCGGGCGTATCTCGATGGTGAACTCGACGCTGACGATCTGGAAGATCAAGGGTAGTATCGTCGATCACAGTCGACCCTATTTTATTTGAGAATTACTCACACCGGAGATCAGGCTTTGGGACAGTGTTAACCAACAAAACTACGAATTACGTGCTGTTGTTGGTTAAGACATCATACGCAACTACCTAATCACGCTTCTGTCTGCCTTTTTCCACTTCTAAATAACCTGGACCAAAGCGATTAACACACTGTGTTGCATATAAATGGTAAGGAAGAACCAGTCGCTCACGGGCGTTGAAACGCCCCGGTGCTAGAGACACCGAGACTGGCTTCCTTGGAAGGTAAGCCAATGTCGACTACACAGTCCACTAGCAAAGAGTGTATCGCTCGCAATCAGACCGAATGGATCGGCCCACTAACCGAATACGATCAGTATGGACGGCCAACCGGTGCTCGGTTTGTTCGATGTCGTAATTGTGGTGTTGAAGTCCTAACCTACGGGAAGCAGGATGTCGACCACCGCCCGGAGTGTTCTCAATGAGTACTCCCGTCGACGAACTTCGTGATCAGCTCACCCAAGCTGCCACACAAGCGGTCGACGCCAATACGCGAGAGCACATTGATGTCGCCCTCAAACTGGTTGAAGATCTCCCACAGACAGAACTCATCGAGTGTCCCGTGTGTGGCCGGATGGGTCTCCCAGAGCGGATAGTCGACCACGACTGCAAAACAGGGTCGACTGACTAACCAACAGAATCATAGTATTGATTAGTGAATATGAACTAGTGTCGGTGAATTCTATAGATGATATAATAATACGTCGGCCGGTGGATGTATTCTCACTGTTTTGAATGAGACCCGAAATAAATTTGTTATTTCTACGGCAGACTAAATACAGACGCTATAGGTTACCCGACCTGTGGTACATCACATAGATTGCCTGTTTTGCTGTAACTTACATACACACACCAGATGCCGAGTGAGTTATTATAGAGATTGTGACCGTGATTTTGAACAGGGGGACACCTAATGCCGAGTGAAATCTCTTTAACTCAGAGCTGGTTTTAGTTTACCCACTCACACTCCATACCGAGTGAAGAATCGGTTGCTATTGGTTGTTAGTTGCGGTCTAGGGCTTCAACTACAATTTCTGAAGAACGTAATAACTGGTGGACACGGTAGCTTCCTTCTTTGTGACCACCACCAGTATGCTCAGTCTCGGTGATTCCAAGAAACGACTGTTCTTTGAGCAACCGTTGAACTCGATCATAGCTCAACGGTGTCGTATCGGCCTGTGTGGTGATTTTTTTGTAGGTGTCATAGATATCCGCGGTACGGAATCGCTGGTGATCATTTTGTTCGGTGAGCAATGCCAGTGCCCGGAGAATATGTTTGACGTGGGGCGTTTGTCCGCTAATGAGCTTCTGAAATCGGTTGATCTCAGTCCGTCGGAGTGCAGCATCAACGTGGCCTTCAGTTACGTCTTCAACACCTTCTTTTTCGGCAAGTCGACCGGCTTCGTATAGCATATCAACCGCTTTGCGCGCATCTCCATGTTCTCGTGCAGCGAGAGCAGCTATTTTTGGAATCACACCCTCATCAAGAACATCATCCACAAAAGCATCCTGACGATGCGTGAGAATCGCTTGGATTTGTGTCGCATCATAGGGGTCAAATATGAGTTCGTTATCTTGTAGTGAGGAGTCGACGCGCTCACTGAGCCGATCACGGTATTCAATTTTGTTGCTAATACAGATTGCTCCGATTAGTGCGTCAGCTTTCCCACTTTCTCGAGCCCGTGAAAGACTTCGCAGCAAATCATCGCTATCTAATTTATCAATTTCATCGAGAATAACGACAAACGATTGAATCTCATGATCCCCAAGCATTTCCCACGTTATATCCCGATAATCAGCAGCTGCAATACCTTTGCGGGGAATTGATTTGTCTGTGGCTTCGTTCCCGATGCTCGATTGGAGTTCTCTGGCAATTTCTCGGCTTGCCTGTGTCTCCGTCTGATAATCCGAGCAGTCGACATACGCATACGCAATAGTATGACCATTTTCCGCAGCTCGACGCTTAGCTTCCCGAGTCACACACCGGGCAACGAGTGACTTTCCAGTGCCTGTCTTGCCATAGACGATTGTCGTCTCCGGTGGTCCACCCCGAGTTGTTGGTGCGAGTGCACCACCAATTGCTTCGATTTCATTGTCTCGACCGACTACTCGGTCAAGTTCTGGAACGTGTCCGACTCGAACCAGTTGTCGGTCTCTAAAAATATTTCCCGTCTCGAAGATGTTACCAGCATCCATCATTACTCCTATTCTTTTGTATATCTACAAAAGAGTACCGACCCGACACCGAGTGAGGTCTATCCAAGTAGTCATAGAAGATTTAGAAGAAGAAAATAGATTTGTTTTATATACCCATAATAGTTTACTCCCACACCAAGTGCCGAATGAGATTATTCTCCAGAATGAATGATTCTCAATATTTCGATAGTATTTGCCAGTTGGTTGAGTCCCTCTTCACTCGGTATGGGGTGTGTGTGACGTCACCACTAATTGATTCTATTGATACTATGCATGACTTCCCCTCGATAATGAATTATCGAACTACCCGCTGACGTTATGCTTCTACACCGTTTTGTGAAGTCCTCCAAAGGTCAGTCGTATTTTGCGTAGAACATTCGACACGGTGGGGCGTGGCTATTTACTCCATGTTAACGACTTCGATAGGGGATATCTCGGACTAGTTGATGGATGACTACGTGAGACCCACACCTCACTCGGTATTAGGTGTGGGAGTGCACTCTTTTGTCAACAAACAGGATAATCTAGTTATGAGGCTTAGTGGTGGATTCAAAATTAGAGTCCATCTCGTAGTATATGAGTGGTCAGCACACCGTAACATTCGACGCAGTGGAGTGTATCGAATCTCTGATACACAAAGGGTGGGCGATTATTGCGCAGACTTTGGTTGGGAATCGGTAGTTGTCGCTTGTTTGCGAGCCAACTCTGCAATCAGATCTTGGGCACTCCGACGGACTGCTTCGTGGCTCGACAGCGACGGTTCCCATCCAAGACTCGACAATTTCTCAATCGAGAGCCGCATCTTTGGGACATCACCGGTCCAGCCGCGATCGCCACCGGTATAGCTGTACTCCGGATCGAGATCCATCTCATCGCTAATGATGTCTGCAATGGCGGTGACTGAAGTAGTCGTCCGGGTACCGAGGTTGTACGTGTTTAGATCCTTGTCTGCGTGTTCGACGATATGTTGAATTGCGTCGACACACTCGTCGACATATAGGTAGGACTTTTCTTGTCGACCGTCTCCAAGAATTTCGAGTTCGTCTGGGTTTGCAAGGAGTTTCTCGATGAAGTCTGGAACGACGTTCCCACGCTGGTGAGGGCCAACAATGTTGGCAAACCGGAACACCCATGCGGTGAAGCCGTAGGAATGCGCATAGGTGGAGATGAGACCCTCATCAGCGAGTTTCGAAGAGCCATAGATCGAGATGGGTTCGAGTGGGGCATAGTCCTCAGGCGTTGGCATAGGTGCCTCGCCGTAGACTGTTGAGGATGAGGTAAAGGCGATGTTGGTGACGTCGACCTCTTGCATGCGTTCGAGGACGTTATAGGTCATCTCGGTGTTTTCCTCGAAGAGCGTTCGGTCGTCGTCGTAATTCGTGTCGGTGTAGGCTGCTAAATGGAAGACGATATCGAGGTCTTCGGTGATGACCGTGTCGACGTCGTCTTTGTTCGTAATATCTGCCTCGATAAATTCGGCTTCATCTGGAATGCGGCTTCGGTCACCTTTCGAGAGGTCATCAGCAACGCGAACGGTTGCACCGTCGTTGAGGAGTCGCTGGGCGAGGTGGCTCCCGACGAGACCAGCACCACCCGTAATGAGTACGTGTGCGTCTGTAAGTTTCATATGTTAAATTAATTCAGTTTGTGTAAATAAGTTTTGAATTGTTTTCTATTTGTGTATGAATTATCATCAAACAGTGTGTTCAAGGGAATTCAAGAAATACGAAGTAGTATGCTCCCTTGGGGTCATCTAGCAGTTGGCTATTTGTTGTACTCACTCAGTGTACGACTCCAGCATCATGTGGCTCCTGAGGGGCCCGCTGTTATTGCACTTGCTGTTGGGACACAATTCCCAGACCTGATCGACAAACCCCTTGCATGGACATTCGGGATTCTCCCATCGGGACGAAGTTTGGGCCACTCGATACTGTTTGTTGTTGTAATTAGTGTTGGTGTGTGGCTAATTGGGAGACGGTATAACCGACGTTCCGAAGGGATTGCATTGCTTGCCGGGTATGTATCGCATGTGGTTGTCGACGTGCTTCCAGCTGTCCGTGCTGGCCAGTGGGACCGACTTGGCTCGCTCCTGTGGCCAATAACGCCAGCGTATCAGTATCCCGGAGAGATGGATCGAAGTATTATCGAATTCCTGCTTGCGTTAGATCTTGCTGTATTGCCAGTGACTGGTATCGTGTTTGGAGTGCTTGCGGTGGGCCTCTGGGTGTATGATGGTTTGCCTGGAATTAACACTGTATTCGACTCATACAATCATAGCGTTTGAACCATTTCTGAGTAGGTCGAATACTTAGGCATCATTTGTCACCCAATTAGTCACCGAGAAATATACTGAGAACACATCTCTTCATGTGATTCAAAGACAAAAATGTGTTCTAAGTATTATCTATCAAAGCGAGATCTGCAGGGTATTAACTAACTGAACGCGATCCATATATTGGCGCTGTCTGGTGATTTGCTCCACCGAAATGAGCGTGACCTAGAATGACAGCACTTGATCCGATCGACCCCGGAAACGCACTCGAATTGTACCTCGCGGACAGGGAAGGAAACCTCTCTCAGAGCACCGTCCGATCCCACCGCTCGCGCATCTCCAACTTCGTCGACTGGCTCGACGAACAGGAGATCACCAATATGAACAAACTCACCGGTCGACTCGTCAAAGAGTACCAGCTCAAGGGGCGCAAGGCGGGCGATTGGAATCCCTCAAGGGAGATAGCGATGATGGACACGATCTGCGTGTTTGTGCGGTGGTGTGAGAGTATTGAGGCCGTCGAGGGCGGCCTCTCCGAGCGCATCCAGTTGCCAACCATCTCCGATGGGGATGCCGTTCGGAGCGAGCACCTCGACTCGGAGACTGCTCAAGCGGTGTTGGAGAATCTCGATATGTTTCACTACTCCAGTCGACCACACGTGACGCTGGCGGTGATGTGGAATACGATGGCCCGCCGTGGTGCCGTCCGGTCGCTCGATCTCGATGATTACGATTCGGCCGAGCGGTCCCTCCGGTTTGAGCACCGACCCGACACCGGGACCCCGCTCAAGAACAAACGGACGTCCGAGCGCCACGTCGCCATCTCGGAGTCGCTCGCCGACCTGCTCGACGACTGGATCGAGTACAAGCGCCCGGACGTCACCGACGAACACGGTCGAGAGCCACTCATCACCACCAGAAACGGGCGGATGGTAAAATGCACGATATCGGGGTACGTGTACAAGTACACCCAACCGTGCTGGTACAACCGGCGATGCCCGCTCGATCGAAACCCCGAGACCTGTGAGTCGACCGAGCACTCCAAGCTCAGTAGCTGCCCGGAGTCCGTCTCACCCCACCCGTTCTGACGCAGTTCGATCACGCATTGGCTCCGGTCCGACGTCCCGTCACGAGTGGTTTTCGGATCGCGCAGACGTCTCGGAACGAGTTATCGAGAAACATTACGACGAGCGCACCGATCAGGAGAAGATGGAACAGCGACGGGGGTATCTAGAGGACGTGTAGGCAGCGTATGAGGGTGATTTTTGTCTCGATCACAGTGAGAGAGGTGATCATTGCTCTTCGAGAGCAGGCGGTAACATCGGTCAATCACTCTCGGTGTTGTTCTGCCGCTTAACGATATCCACCCCTCGTACCAAGTGCTACTCACATATCTGTGCCTAAAATACATATGTGTCTTGAAATCCTACGGTATCGCAATGATGGATGATTCGGCACCTCAGGACGAATCAGACGGCCCTGATACATATCCAACCAGTGAAGAGCTCCCGGAGGAAGAACTTTCGCCGGACGATATCTCTCCGTTCACCACCGAAACGAGTGGCATCAGCGACATCAATGAACTCGCTACCGCGGAGTGGAAAGAATCGACGACTTCGTCTGCTGCCCACGGGTAGTTGCGGTACAAATGTAAGCGAGGATAAGTTATACTCGTCGAGGAATCTCAAGAATTGAACGGGGTTGGTGTGGTTAACTGCGACCGTTTGAGCTTTCAGCTTATTGTGTTTTGATTCGTCACCGACGATTTAAAACAATTATGGCCTCAATTAGATAACAAAATATGGATCCATAGAATAGAACGTGTCACAGTCGTCATGAATGACGGCGCTTGAGAGATATATGGCGTCTGTACACTGGGATGTGGCTAGATGGTTCAACTGCACTGATTAGGGATCCCTTGGGTTATTTGTCTGGAATCCGGACCATCATTTCATCACAAAAATAAGAAACTGCGGAGACATAGACATCTCATCACGCTTACGTTCAGGGAGATCGTCCCGAAACCACACGTTCAACACTACCGATATGCGGCTGTCGTACCAACTCGTCTCACTATCGACCAGCCACACCGCTCCACTTCATCGATGAGCGGTTGCATGGACAGCGCGAGGAGCGAGGTCCACAGCGACATTGTCAGCTGCATACAGGGACGCAACGACCAGCAGCATCGCGAAAAAGCCCGAAACATGTACAGTTGAATCAGGATAGATCATATGAGTCGGCGGAAACCCGTAGGAATAATCGCATTATTAAGACAAATAATATGTATCTAGGATAGAATCCTTAGATAAGAATGAACACAATAAGTGTGGTAATACCAACAAAAAATGCTGGTGAAGACTTTTCCAAATTATTAGAAGCAGTTCGGGAACAAACCGTTTCAGCGGTTGAGATCGTCGTCATCGATTCTGGGTCGACTGACGGAACTGTGGAGATAGCAGAAGACTTAGCAGATGAGTTGGTCGAAATTCCTCCTGAAGAGTTTCATCATGGTAAAACAAGGAACCACGGAGCGAGCGTAGCGACTGGAGAAATAATCGTGTTTACTGTGCAGGATGCCTACCCTGCCTCTAATCAATGGTTGTCTTCCCTTACACGTCCGATCAAAATTGGACAAGCGGATGTCACATACGGCAACCAAGTAGCACATAAACATGCCAAGCCACCAGATAAGTTCTTTTACCAGTATTTTTATCCAGATGAACAAGTAATTCTTAATAAGAAAAACACCGTTGACAAGGGCTCTTTTTATCTTAATAACATATTCTTATCCAACGTGAGTTCTGCTATATCAAGAAAAGTTTGGGATAATTTCCAATTTATAGATTCTGTAAGTATGTCTGAAGATAAAGACTTCGCGTACCGGGTTGCCGAAGCAGGCTACATCCTGCAATATTGTCCGGAAGCAAAAATACACCATTCACACAACTACTCGCTTAAGAGCCTCTTTCTTAGACGTTACAAGGACGGAATGGCGTTCAACGACATAGCAGCTTCCGGGTCAGATAGTTTCTTGACTGATGGTATCAAATATGTATTGTCTGAATATCGTTATTTGATCAAATCAGGGCATCCAGCATGGATTCCATATTCTGTTCTGTATGATTTTATTTATTTTTCTGCATTTAATCTAGGAAAGAATCATAATCGAATTCCAAAAGAATTACACCAGCGACGGTCTAGTTAATTAACGCTCTCAAATACTTCTAACAATCTATTTGTCGCTTTTTTCCATGTATATCTTTGCGCTCGTTGGTGCCCATAATTAGTCAACTCTTGCAAGCGGTCTGGATTATTGATGATTTCTAACCCTCTACAAATTGAGTCAACATCATATGGATCAACGTACTCAGCTGCGTCACCCATAATCTCTGGGATTGCAGAGACATCAGATGTTACGACGGGAGTCCCACAGGCTGCTGCTTCTACAGGTGGCAAACCGAAACCTTCGTAAAGTGATGGATAAGCGAAGATCGTTGCATGTTGATAAACATATAGTAGTTCTTCTTTTGAAACATATCCAAGATTGGTTATGTTATCTCTATCTATCTCTTCATTTCCGTATGCAATGCTATCTTGAGGACCAATAACAACTAAATCTATGTCACTATCCAGCTTATCATAGGCAGCAATAAGACGACTAAGGTTCTTTCTTTCGTCTGCAGAACCAACGAATAGTATATAATTCTCTGGAAGCTCAACTGGTTCTCCTCCTTGTTCTTCAAAAAATATTGGGTCAATCCCATTATAAATGACGTGTACGTCTTCGTCATTCACCGGAAGATTTTCTATAATTTTGTCCTTTGAAAATTCAGACACTGTCACAATTGCGTCTGACCGGCGTGCGCCTAGAGGAAGCATTAATTTCCGATAAAATCGTTGAATTGAGCTATGACCGTGTTCAGCACCGACATGGTGAATCATCATAATTGTACTGTGATCGGCAAATTCAATAGGGGGTACATTGGCATTTGGACAAAATAAGACATCCAAATTATCAAAATGGGCTGTTACCGGTAGAACCGACCGCTCCCATCCAATCCCAAAAATTTGTGACTTCCAATTGAAGAATGAAGACTCACATTTTGCGGGGTCCTCAAACCATCGTGTACAACTTGGGTGCCCATAGAGCACACAGGAGTGTGCTGTCTCTTTTAGAAGATTTGACGTATGATTTATGCCAACCTGTGCTGCGCCATCTGGGTTATCAACGCAGAATACTCGTGCGTTTATTCCTATTTTCATTGGTTCTGTATCAATTATTTACCGTCCGTTCTATACGATTCAATTCGAGAGTATTAGAATCTTTTTAAATTATATGAATCAAACGTTCATGTCTCATGTGTAGGACGTAACATTTTATACAGACAATGACCGTCATCCAGATATGACTAGTATAGCAATTGTTGTCTTAGACACGTTGAGATATGATGCATTTGAGTCTAACTTTGACTGGCTTGATGGAATGCGGTTCAAAAATACCTATTCCACATCACACTGGACAATTCCTGCTCACGCATCTCTCTATACTGGATATTATCCTAGTGAGGTCGGTATTCACGGGAAGCAAATGAATATGAACTTTGACGGTGATACTCTACCTGAAATATTCCAAGAGCATGGGTACTCAACAAAACTATTGACAGCGAATCCACAGATTCACATGTGGGACGGCTGGACCAGGGGGTATGACACAGCTATTGGTCCATCAAATCTTTCAGTTGGAAACGAATCATTAGTCGATTGGGACAAATTTTATGCTGGATGTGACTCAGAAGGGATCAGGAAGTATTTCGAAGCTGTAGCACACTGCTTCAAGTCAGATAGTCCAGCAATACCGTCGTTATGGCAAGGTATTAAAGAAACGATGTTACCTGCAGATGGTGGTATCAAATCTATCACTCAAAGAGTAAAAGAAACGAGTTTTGATGGAGATGATTTCATATTTATTAACACGATGGAAGCTCATACACCTTATAACCCACCAAAAGAGTATACTGATGTAGACACGCCAGTTGACGTAGTCGCTGGTGACGCATTTTCAAACTCCGTTACTAATCCTGACGAACTCCGCGACGCGTATTTTGCCTCTGTGGAATATCTATCAGATTCCTATAAAGAATTATACGAAAATCTTTCTTCTGATTTTGATTATGTCATCACGACCGCGGACCATGGAGAAATGCTTGGAGAACATGGTATGTGGAATCATAGCTATGGAATATACCCCGAGCTAGTTCATGTCCCGCTTGTTATAAGTGGAGATAACATTCAAGAATGCACAATTAATGATGTAGTTAGTCTATTAGATGTCCACAAGACCGTCTGTGACCTTGCAGAGATGCCAGTTGATTCAAGAGGACAGAATCTACTTGAGAATATTGAAAGCAGAGATTATCTATTCGAATATCATGGGTTCTTACACTGGCATCGAGAACAATTCAAGCGCAAAGGGGTTTCGGAATCAATATTTGATGAAAAAGACTCTCCATTGGATGGGTTTGTCACACAAGATGGTACATTCGCATACGAGACCCATGATGATAGTCTAGTAACACCAGCAGGTTGCCAACTGCCTGATGCAAGATCATATCTTGATAATCTTCTCTCCGAGATCGATCGAAAACCGGGTGGGTATGCTGAATCAGCTAGTGACGGAATATCAAACGAGATGCGAAAGCAACTTGAAGACTTAGGCTACGCATAGATGGTTGATGATGATGATATCTCAGCACTTGTCTCAAGTGCAGCCCTTGTTTTTATAGGTACTATATTCAGCTCTGCTTCTGGACTGTTTGAAAGGATAGTAATCGGACGATTTCTTGGGCCTGAGGAATACGGTATTGTGAGTGTTTGTGTAGCAGTTGTGATGCTTGCCACTACCGGGAGTATGCTTGGACTTTCTCAGGGCATACCTCGGTTCATTCCTCGGTTTAGCAACGAGGCAGACATGAGAGGCGTCTGGGCAAGCGGAGCAATCTCTGTGACGATTTTATCATTAATCGTAACATGTTCTTTAATTATACTTTCAAATCCGATTTCGCGGATGATTCTAGGCTCTGAATCACAGATAGATAATTTAGTGATATTTTGTTTGTCAATTCCATTTATTGTGCTATTTAAAATATCAATTAGTGCAATTCGTGGCTTGGAGAATACACGGTTCAGAATATATGTACAAGATCTAGCATATCCAATCGTTCGGATTTTAACATTATTTATACTCCTTTACTTTGGTTGGAGTGTGCGGTCGTCTGCCGTTGCATACCTTTTTGCAGGATTATTTTCGTTTATATTATCTCATATATTTTTAAACAAAATACAGCCGCTATTTGGTACTGCCACATGGAGGTTTCGGAGATTGCTAAAGTTCTCAGCCCCGCTTGTGGTTTCAACTATGATGTCGATCTTGCTTACTCGTTCAGATACAATAATGCTCGGGTACTTTTTATCGCCAAAACAGGTTGGGCTCTATAGTGCAGCTTATCCAATCGCAGAGGGACTCCAACTGATTCTTTCCTCATTTGGATTTTTATATCTTCCATTAGCTTCACGGCTAGATTCAAATAATGAACGTGATCAAACCGAGAATATATATGAAATCACGACAAAATGGATAGTTATTTTGACATTTCCGGCATTTGCCCTATTTGCAGTTTTTCCTAGGGAAACGCTCAACCTATTTTGGGGTGCCGAGTACACATCTGGTGCTGCCGTATTATCGATTCTTTCAATTGGTTTCTTTAGTAGCGCAATTATCGGGCGGAATAGAGAGACAATTTCTGCATTTGGATTTACAAAATATGTAATGTACGCTAATACTTTTGCTTTTGTGTTAAATATTGCCCTGAATTTGTATCTCATTCCAAAGTATGGAATTATTGGTGCAGCCACCTCTTCTGCAATTTCGTTTGTCTCGCTCAATATCCTTGTAAACCTGGTATTGAAGCTTAAATTTGACATCTCTCCATTTTCAAGCTATACTTTTCGGATATTCTTCGCGCTTGGTTTATTGCTTGCGCCTTTGATTGTAGTTTCGCTATTAATCGACTTCCATTATATTGTATTATTCCTATTATTCCCTCTCATAGGCATTTCAACATTGCTTGCTGTGATCGCCATTGGCGGTCTGCAGCCTGAGGATAAGATCCCAATCCGGATTCTTGAGGAAAAGTTAAATATTAGCCTGAGCAAGTATCTTTAGACACCTGAGAGCTAATCAATAATTTATCTAAGTGTAAATGAGAAACTATGAATCAATATTCTAAACCTGTTTCCTATCCAAAATAATGGGAATGGATTAATAATGCGGAAGCGTACAAAAATCATTATCAGTTTATCTTTGATATGTCTGACAGTGCCATCAGTTACTTCACTAAAGTATATTCCAACGGATTATTTTAGAAACATCTTTTTTTATGCAGATGTGTATCTTTACAAAGATATAATCGCCGATGGGCATATTAACGTGATTACTATTCTCACATCAGAACATGATGTTTCGGCATTAAAATACTACTCAAAAATTTCTCATCGATCGCGAGTCCCTATCTTTGCCGTCTCGTTAGTGATATTCAATTATGTGACTGGTCTTCCACCTAGTACGTTCTATGCTCATTTTCCGATGTTCCTGTTCACTTTCAGCATATTTTCATTTATTGGATACAAGTTCACAGATTCTATAGAGATCGGATCAATTATTGGAGTGATAGCAGTTTTTGCACCCGCGTCACAACCAATTTACTCGTTTAACTTTAATGGTGCACTATTTGTTGTGTTTGTCTCCTGTATATATTTGTCAAAAAGACTTCTGGAAAGGAGTATATCGAATTACGCTTCTGTAGTCGTTGTTGTAGGATCACTGTTCTTATTCTTCTGGTATCCTCCACGAGCAATTATATTAGTAATTACACTATTCTCGATACTATTAGTTGCACTTACAGCTCGACTTATCAATTCTTCGTCACAGACACTCCGTGGACATAGATCGCTGGCTAATCTTGGAATTATAGGAATCGTCGTGTGTTCCTTCATAGTGTGGATACCAATTCCCACTTTCTTTGACTTACTCCCACCAGTAATTGTGAATTTTATAGAATTGAATTTTTCACTACTTTCCGATTCTTCATCTCACACTCCTCGATTGTTGTCTACTAGTGGATACTCTTGGTACTTCGCGCTATTGTTACTGATATTAGGTGCAGTTGGTGGGTTTGTCACTATTAAAAATGTAATAACGGGGGAGGAAAGAAATCATACAGACATAGTATTGGTTGGATGGGGCGTTGCGGTTGTACTAGTCATAATTGCTTACACATTTACTGGAACAGGCTGGCTTATTAGTAGGGCATTTGGTCAGTCAAGGTTTCTACTCACATTCGCCGCAGGGGTAGGTCTCTTTTTCTTTGATAGGGTTGATAGAGAAAAAGTATATTTAGCGTTCGTAATCCTACTACTTTTCACCGCACCACTAACATACTCGCTCCGAGCTAATACGGCAGTCTCGGACATTGCGACTTTTAACTCAGAAGCTGATGAGTACGGTAGCTGGGGCGCAAAGCACTTAGATGGAATTGTTCTTGGAGATCAAAAACACGGTGCGCCACTAGTCGCGAACCAATACTTAAGCTATCGTTATCCCCAATCGAATAAGGATATAAATTCTACATTTTATACAACTAACAGAACCGCATTCGAGGAAGTGGTTTGTTCATACGAGGCACAGTACTATGTCCAAAGTGTAGAACAGAAAACGACCGGTTTGTACGTGTTATCTCGTCATCGAGTTCCAATGTCAGAAGAATCGTATGAAATGAAAAGATCATATAGCTTAGTATACAATAATGGTGAACACGAGATTCATAACATTGGTAGGTTGTGCCAGACTTGATTCAGCCAGACACCCGGTTGTATACTCTGTTGAATAGGCCGATGATACCTATCCTTGCAAGGGTCATATACATTCGTTCGATAATATCTCGATTAAAGACTTCTTCATATTTTTTGGGATATTCGGATTTGAATTTTGAATTTAGGCTATGGTTGTAGTTTGATCGGGGCCTTCCTGGATGGACCATCCGGATTGATTCATCAAAAATGCAATAATCATCTGCTTGATCCTCCATCCTCCAACCAAATTCTGTGTCATCACGAAAACCCGCATATTCACTGCAAAATCCTCCAATTTCTAAGGCTTCGCTTCGCTTAAAAGTTAGATTGCAACCTACGTAGTGGCGAGTGCCGCTGTAATTTAATCCACCACTTACTGCTCCCTCGATGCACGCAATGCTATCATGAAATTTATACGACTCTCCAATATTTTTGACCCAATCAGAAGGAGGGACACAATCGTCGTCGGTCAAAGCAACGATTTCTCCTCTGGCTTCATCAATTCCTTTGTTTCTAGCTTCACAGATATCTAGATCATGATCGTTGACGATTACCACCTCATAATCTTCCTGAATTTCTTGATTCTTCAAGCAGTCTAAGACTTCTTCATGACTATTACTTGGGATTGTAGGGACAACAACGGTAATGTATGGTGAATTACCAAACGAGTATCTTTCGATCATAAATTAGATTACACGCTGTAACCACTAATATTCTCTCCAAAGCAACCAGTATGGGACATCACTACAAATAATAAACATCACATTGACATTTAATCCGATGAGTAGAATCCATGATGTCAAAGTACGGAATGTGCGAGTAAATACCGACGAGCGCGGTCACCTCGCGGAAGTCTTCAGAAGCGATTGGGACGAGTACGACATTGATCCGGAGATGTCCTATTACTTGACGACATACCTCGGTGTTGTCAGAGCATGGCATCGACATCTCGAAGGCCAGATCGACCACTTCGTCTGTCCGAAGGGTCGAATCACGGGGGAATCTACGATGACCGTGATTACTCCCCGACAAAGGGCGAACTTAACACGTTCGTGATTGACGAACACAATCAGAAGGTCATCCGCATTCCGGGCGACTGCTGGCATGGATTCAAAGCCATTAGCGACGAACCGGCGTTCCTCATCAACTATCCGACTACGACGACCCTGATGAAGAACGAATTCCGTACGATGACGACCGGATTCCATACGATTGGAACGCCGAGGTTCACGCTGAAGACAGCAGCCACTGATTGAGACAAACTATTTACAGTTGTATAAGATATCCACCATATACATGAAAGGCGTCTTACTTTCTGACAGAACGGGCTCTTGCCTCCGCCCAATCACCCACACCGGGCCGAAACAGGTCGTCCCAGTCGCAAACAAACCAGTCCTCGAATACGTGATCGAGGATGTTAAAGAAGCCGGAATCACCGAAATCAGCATCATCCTCGGCAACAAGGGTCGCGAAGAAATCCAAGATCTCCTCGGTGACGGCTCAAAATACGGCGTGGAAATAACCAATATCGTCCAAGGCAATCCGTTCGGCCTCGCCCACGCCGCGGGGTGTGCACGCGATTTCGTCGGCGACGACTTCGTGATGTATCTCGGCGATAACATCCTCAAATCGGACGGTACGGATCTCGTCGAGAGCTTCCAAGCCGGCGACTATGGCACTGGTATCGCGCTCCAAGAAGTCGACAATCCGCAGGCGTTCGGGATCGCCGACGTCGACGAGACGAGATACGTAACTCCCGAGCACGCTTAGTCATTAACCGCTGCATCAAACCGACCAGCGACTGCCGCTATCGCGCCATGATCCAACTAATCCCCGACATTTATCACCCCTGCGCCGTACGGTGTATTTATCAAATCGCCAGACGTCGCCGAGGGTGCTCACGCGCCGTTACGATATCTACATGGGATACGCCGAATGTTTATATACACCCCACCGCAATCCTGTGGATTTGAATCGTCACGATTCGTGTTTGTACCTGCAGGATATTATGATTGAGAGGTATCGACCCAATACATTAACTCAGGACACGATCGTTGACACATACTGTGCGCAAACCCGCTTGATCCCCTCCTCAAAACTGATCTGTGGTTCCTACCCAGTTCTCAGCCTTCATTTTCGAGTAGTCCGCACAGGTGTTGTGAACGTACACAGAGTCCGGAGTCAGATTTTTAATATATTCTGCTTCAATGTCGGTCCCGAGTTCGTCATTCAGCATTTCACCAACCGTGTTGAAATCATAGGCCTCACTCGTCCCGAGATTGTATACACCATCAAACTGGTTCTCACCGGCCAGCACCAGGTCGGAACGATATCCTCAACATGCGTAAAGTCCCGCATCTGGGTTCCATCACCGTACAGAACTGGCGACTCTCGATTGGCCATATCATCGGCGAACTGCACGACCACATGGGTGTACTCTTGTTTGTATTCTTCGGAGCCGTAACCCTAGTAGACCGAAAAAAAGCGCATACCAGCCATACGTCATCTCGTAGTGGTTCGCAAGTACTCTGTATACCGCTCTCGTTCCACAAAATCTAACTCAAGTCAGTCGCTAAAACCGCTGAGACGAGTGATTTTAGCCATTGACTAGCCGAAATTCACTCCGCCTCATTCTTTAGTCTTAACTAAACACGACCTCAAAATTAGATGGTGAAAATTAAGCATGTTAATGTGATAAATCATAATACGACACATTATTTTACTGCTTGATCAGTCAATTAGTCGAAACAGATAGTTTCAATTATCCTCATACCCACGATACTTTATGGCTTCAATCCACGACGTCAAAACTCGACCGCTTGAAGTAAACGTCGACGAGCGAGGTCATCTCGTCGAACTCTTCCGTGAGGACTGGGATCTCTACGACCCTGACCCCGCGATGAGCTATTATTCAATGACTTATCCAGGAATTACCAGAGCGTGGCATCGTCACAACCGCGGCCAAGTCGACCACTTTGTCTGTCCCAAAGGACGAATCAAGGTCGGCGTCTATGACGACAGGGAAGATTCGCCTACAGAGGGAGAGGTCAATTCCTTCATTATCGGTGAACATAACCAGCAAGTAATCCGTATCCCTGGCGACTGCTGGCACGGCTTCAAAGCGATCGGCGATGAACCGGCATTCCTCATCAATATGCCAACAAATCTCTACGATTACGAAGATCCAGATGAAGAGCGACTTCCCTGCGATACAGATCAAATACCTTTTGACTGGGACGAACTACCGGATGAATAACCAATGAAAGGTGTTCTCCTCTCGGGTGGAACTGGGTCACGACTTCGCCCAATTACCCATACTGGACCGAAACAGCTCGTTCCAGTCGCGAACAAACCAGTCCTCGAATACGCAATTGAGGACCTCAAAGAGGCCGGCATCACCGAGATCGGCGTCATCCTCGGGAACAAAGGCCGCGAAGAAATCCAAGCAGCCCTCGGCGATGGCTCGAAGTACGGCGTCGACATCACCTACATCATCCAAGGCAATCCACTGGGACTCGCTCACGCTGCCGGCTGTGCGCGTGACTTCGTCGGCGACGATGATTTCGTGATGTACCTTGGAGATAACATCCTCAAAGCAGGCGTCACCGATCTCGTCGAGAGCTTCAATCAGGGCGACTATGGCGCTGGAATCGCACTCCAGGAGGTCGACAACCCACAGGCATTCGGGATCGCCGATGTCGACAAAGATGGAAACGTTACCAAACTCATTGAAAAACCCGACGAGCCACCGACAAACCTCGCACTCATCGGGATCTATGTGTTCTCAAACGATGTCTTCGACGTCATTGAGCAACTCGAACCATCGTGGCGCGGCGAACTCGAAATCACCGACGCCATACAGACACTCCTGGAAGACGGGCATGCAATCGATTCCCACGTTGTCCACGGCTGGTGGAAAGATACTGGGAAACCCGAGGATATCCTCGAAGCCAATCGCTTGGTTCTCGAAGACACGCTACTGGCTCAAGAAGGACAGGTCGAAACCGGTGCCATAATTGAGGGACGTATCGACCTCCATGAAACGGCGACAATCAAAGAGGGTGCAACCATTCGTGGTCCGGTCTCAATTGCCGAGAACAGCGTCATTGGACCAGGAACGTATGTTGGCCCATACACCTCAGTGGGCCCCAACTCAACGCTTGAGGGCGTTCACATCGAAAACAGCGTCGTCATCGGTGATTCGACGATCACAACCAGCGGCAAAATCATCGACAGCCTGCTTGGACGCGGTGCGAACATCGAGAGTGCAGTAGACTGTCTTCCAGAGGGTCGACGGCTCGTTGTCGGTGAAAACTCACAGCTCAAACTCTAACCATGCGCATTATCACACACACCTGCGAGACCTGTGGTACCATCGTCTCGGCAAATGAACTCGAATCTAATCGCGTCATGAAGTGTCCCGGGCTCGACTGTGAGAGCGTGCTCCGGTTCAACGATCTCTCTGAGGAAGAACAGGAGTTCTTCGTCGACCATGCCGACCAGTACGAACTTTAACCGTCAAAGTGGGCTTCGATAGCCCGTAAATCCTCTTTGAGTGTCGGTTGGTGTCTCTCCAATGCAGCCTCAACGCTAGAGACATCGAGACAGGTATACGTGGGCCGCGCTGCTGTACGCGAAACATCGGACTGCTGGCTCTCACTGAGCAACGTTTCGTCGGCGGTCTGGAGGTGAGCGATTTTGTGACCAAACTCGTATGGCGTCACACAGGATTGACTTGCAACGTGGTACAACCCATAACGTTCGGCATCAAGCAGTTCTACAATCGTTGCTGCTGCCTGCCCGGCTCGACTTGGCGTGATATGTTGGTCGACAAATAGTGGAACCTCATCCCCTTCGGTGAGTGTATCACGAACCCAAGCCGGAAATCCAACGAGTTCGCCGGTATCGCCACGAACACCATACACAAACGAGAGTCGAACAATAGTCGTCTCACCGTCGACTTCCTGAACACGTTTTTCGCCAACAAGCTTGGATCGGCCGTACTCCTGGATTGGGTGCGACGGTGCACGCTCGTCGTACGGTGTTGTCGCCTTACCGTCAAACACGTAGTCAGTCGAAACATGCACGAATGGGATGTCCTGTGCGTCACAGCTGACTGCAAGCTCACCTGGAGCGGTACCATTGATCTCAGTTGCCACCTCTGGCTGTGATTCACATCCGTCGACATCAGTTAGCGCAGCACAGTTTACAACCGCATCCGGTTGGTGGTTTGTAAGAAGCGACTCGAACTCTGCGGTATCACGGATATCATGCTGCACAAGGGGAATGTCGAACACTGGCTGAGTGGAATGGTACGTGCCAACTGCGGTGATTGAGTGATCAAGACACGTTCTAACTAGCGCACTGCCGAGTAATCCTCCGGCCCCGAGTACGAAAATTTTCATATGCGGTATATTTCGATGAAAATGTAAATATAGTCTGCGCTATAATCCGAGTCCATGCGATTACTCGTTACTGGTGGGGCAGGGTTTATTGGCTCGAATTATGTCCGGTTCGTTCTCGAAAACAGAGAGGATTCCGTAGTAACGCTGGATGCGTTGACCTATGCTGGCTCTCTGGACAACTTAGAGGGACTTGTAGACCACCCACGACATGAATTCGTCGAGGGTGACATCCGAGATCAAGAACTTGTTGAGGAACTCATGTCGGATGTCGACGCCGTCGTGAACTTCGCCGCCGAATCACACGTCGACCGCTCGATCGACGGTGCAGAATCCTTCGTTACAACCAATGTGCAGGGAACGCAGGTGCTCCTCGATGCAGCACTGGATGCGGATATCGATCGATTCCTCCAGATCTCGACCGACGAGGTGTATGGCCAGATCCTCGATGGGACCTTCAGCGAGGACGATGAGCTGAATCCGCGAAATCCATACGCAGCGACAAAAGCCAGTGCTGATCTACTGGCAAAAAGCTACCAGACGACACACGATCTCCCCGTACTGATCACACGCACCTGTAACAACTTCGGCCCACGGCAACATTCGGAGAAACTCATCCCGAAGTTCATTCAGAATGCTGCTGCAGGCAAAGAACTCCCCGTATACGGTGACGGGTCGAACGTTCGCGAGTGGATCTATGTTGAGGACAACTGTCGGGCGCTTGATCTCGTACTCCGTGAGGGCACTCCCGGCGAAGTCTACAATATTGGCTCCGGTGAAGAACGAACCAACCTCGAAGTGACCGAAGCGATTCTCGAAGCTGTCGGCGGGTCCCAAGACCAAATCACCTTCGTCGAGGATCGAGCTGGTCACGACCAACGGTATGCACTTGAGTTTGACAAACTTACAGATCTCGGTTGGGAACCATCGTGGTCGTTCGAGGAGGGACTCAAACAGGCAGTCGACTACTATCTCTAACTAAATGTCCCAAGACGATCGTTGGATCCCTCCTGAAGCGTGGAAAACTGTCGTCGACAGCGTACCGCTTGTCTCGGTCGATTTGATCATCAAATATGAGGGTGGTGTACTCCTCGGATTACGTGAAAACGAGCCAGCGAAAGGCGAATGGTTTGTTCCTGGCGGCACCGTACTAAAGAATGAACGGTTGACCGAGGCAGTCCATCGAGTTGCCGAAATGGAGGTTGGCTGTGACGTCGAAATACAAGAACAACTCGGTGTCTTCGAACACTTCTACGACACCTCTGATGTCGACGGTGTCGACAGTAAACATTATGTTGCTAATGGATTTGTTGTCGAACCAATCAAAGAGCAACTCATAGAAATTAATGACAGCCAACACAGCCAACTTCGAGTAGCTAAACCACCATTCGATAATCTCCATCCATACGTGCAACGCTATCTCGAACAGATCACCATTAAGGAGTAACTGGTCTGATTCACTTACTTACGATTCAACCGTCGACACATACTGCGCGTAAACCTGCTTGATCCCCTCCTCAAAGCTAATCTGTGGTTCTCACCCGGTTTCGACCTTCATTTTCGAGTAGTCCGCAAGGTATCATGCACATACACCGATTTAGCAACATAATATCATCGACTAGATATACCCCACCAAGAACGCCGCGTCCGCGCGATCTTCGCGTTGGCGTCGCACCACGTCTTCGAAATCCGTCTAGAACACGTTGTCGACGAACATGAGACTGAAGTCGTTGACGTGCTCTTCGACAATCAATAGCGCGTGCCCCTGTTGTGCGCGCTGGTGGGCGTGCGTGATCAGCAACCCCTCATACGTGTCGCCGTAGTGGTCGATGATCTACTCTTTGAGAGACCCCCACAACAACGACGAACTCGTCGGCACCGAGGTCAGCGAGTTGCTCGAAACAGTGTGTAAGAATCGGTTCGTCGTCGACTTCGACCATTCCCTTGGGTTTGCCCTCGGTGAGCCGCCAGTACGACGGCTTTCATCAGCCATTCCGATCCGGCGGAATTCTTTTGTGAGGATGCGACGTCTACATCGGTATGACTGCCGATAACGGAGGTACAGAGCTGTTGGCCGTTCTCGAAGCGTCGGTGTGTGCCGTCGATGACGTTGAGTTCGCGGTGGTGTTTGGGTCTCGAATCACCGGTGAGCCGACCCGGGCATCTGACCTTGATCTCGCTGTGAAGTTTCCCGACGATCTCTCCGAGGCCGAACGGTTCGAGAGGCGGTGTTTTCTGTCTGGAGACCTTCAGCAAGACGATCTGCCATTCGTCGACGTCTCTGATATTGAGTCGCTTCCACTTACCGTCGCCCACGAGGCCCTAAAAGGAACGTTCGTCTGCGGCGATGAGGACGCCTTCAAACGGTTCAAAACGGGGATCGAAGCGCGGTTCGATGACCGACGTGATGACCTTCGCCGCCAGCAGCGTGCCGTGATCGACCGAATCGCGGAGGATGGCCTCCGTGGCTGACGAGCGAGTCGTCGCGATCAAACTTGAGCAGATCGAGCAGTACCACGGTGAACTAGTCGAGAAGCAGGAAACACTCTCTCGTGACGACTTCCACCAGAGCACGACCGAACAGCGCGCCGTCGAGCGAATGTTCGAGAACGCGATTCAAGCGTGTTCGGATCTCGCCCAACACGTCGCGACGCGAGATTTTGGATACGACGGGAGTACGACCAAGGAAGCGGTTCGTGTGTTGCACCGCGAGGGAGTCATCGACGAAGCGACCACAACGACGCTCGTCGCAGCGATCGGGTTTCGGAACGTCCTCGCACACGAGTACGGGCATGTCGATGCTGACGAAGTGTATGAAACACTCCAAACCGGACTCGGCGTGTACGATACATACAGTCGCCAGATCGCAACATGGATCAAACCCGAAAAGTAAGTATCCAGTAACGAATCGATACCCTACCTCACGATTCAACCGTCGACAGGTACTGTCGACATACCTGCTCAATCCCCTCCTCGAAACTAATCTATGGTTCCCACCCAGTCTCGGCTTTCATCTTCGAATAATCGGCACAAGTATCGTACACATACACGGAATCCGGAATTGGATTCTCGATGTACTCCGGCTCGATGTCGGTCCCGAGCTCGTCGTTCAACATCTCGACGAGCGTGTTGAAATCATAGCTCTCGCCGGTCCCGAGGTACCGACGATACGCGGAACTCCAGAGCGATTCCCGCCATCCAGGGACTCCAAGCCCGCAGTACCGACGTCGCCGCCTACGACACCGTCGCAACCGTAGAACATGCGCGAGTGTATCCCAGACATCGAGTACGCCGATACGCCCCAACAAGTACTCGACGCCTCCGCCGACGCCCTAGTTGTCACTGACTGGCCGGAGATCACGATCCTCAACGAGGAGTTTGACGCGATGGTCACCCCAGTCGTTGTCGACGGTCGCCGTGACAGAATCGTCTACGAAGGGCTAACCTAGTAGAGACTCTACACACCCACCCCACTGCTTCCGCTGTTAGCACAAAACAGACACACCGTCAACAGCGGAAACAACGGAACCCTGATTTAAGCGGACTCCAACAACGTCGATAACCCATTCCGAACCGCCGAAACGGACTGCTCCAACCGATGTTCGTTGTACTTCCCGCCGCCTTTCCCTCGATTGTGTTCTGCTGAACTTGCGATTCCTAACTGCGCTAACTCGCCCAGATAGTCACGCACCGAACGCTCCGAAACAGGACTTACCCCTTCTGAATGTGCTACCTCCCGGTACATATCCACGACTTCACGCGTCCGTACCGACGTCTCACCGCGCTCGTGAAGCAGCGTCAGTGCGTACAGAACAAGTTTCCCGTGTTGGGAGTAGTTCTTGTATGCCCTCCACCACTTGGTCTGTCTGAACGCGTTCACGAGCTTTCTGTACGTGCGCCTCGGTCACGACGTCCGAACCGGTCTCCCGTGCAACATCCCCGGCCTCCAGCAGAAGGTCCAAAGCCTTCCGTGCGTCACCCGAATCCTTCGAACCGTAGGCCGCACACATTGCGACGACTCCGTCTTCGAGAATGCCGTCCTGAAATGCAACCTGTTCGCGCTGTTCGAGCACGAGTCGGAGTTCATCGGCATCGTACGCGCTGAAGGAGACCTCTTTTTCACAGAGCGATGACCGAACCTTCGAGGAGAGTTGACTCCGGAAGTCCAAGTCGTTCGAGATGCCGATCACACCGAGTTTCGTATCAGTGAACTACCCTACCCTACTCGCTCACGGCTGACGCCGTTCGCTCCTTGAGAGTAGGGCTTCCTGCTTCCAAGACGCGCTTTGCAGATACAGGCGTATCCACAGGGAGCGCAGTCTCCACAGGCGTTGATTCGGAGTATCCCACTCCTACATCTTGTAGACCGCGAGAAAGGATGTTCCACGCCGCGTTCGCGTCCCTGTCCGCCTCAAACCCGCAGGCGGGACAGGAGTGTTCACGGACCCACAACGGCTTGTCGGTCGAAACGCCGCACGACGCGCACTCCTTGGTCGTCCCTCTTGGGTCAACCGCGACGAAGTGCGTTCCTTCGCGCTCGCACTTGTATTCGAGCAACGAGAGGAACGTCCGCCATGCCGCAGACGCCGTGTTTCGACTGTTCGACGGCGATTCCATCATCCCTTTCACGTTCAGGTCTTCGACCGCCACAAGGTTGTACTCCCGAGCGTAGTAGGCGGAGAGCTTGTGCAAGAAGTCGCGGCGCTTCCGTCGGAGATCAGCGTGACACTCTGCGACTTGACGCCGTTGCTTCTCGTAGTTGTTCGACCCGTGCTGTTTGCCCGCGAGTTTCCGTTGCTCGCGTTCCAAGCGTTCACGATCCTCGGACTGGTCAAGTGGACCGACTGCCGTGCCTTCGGTATCGTGGGCATACGTGAGAATCCCTACGTCGATACCGACGCACTTCTCGGGGTTCTCAGGTTCCTCAGGAGGTTCGCGGTCCATTTGGATGCCGAACGTGGCGAACCACTCGCTCGTCGACTCCTTCTTGAGTGTGACCTGCTTGAGGTTGGCGTCGTCGGGGATGGCACGGTGAAGCCGAATCTGGATTTCACCGAGTTTTGAGAGGGCAAGAACAGTCTGACCGCCCTTCTTGTCGAGCTTGAAGCCAGACTGACTGTACGTAAAACTGCGAAACTCTCGTGGCGGCTTCCACTTGAGGTGACCAACGCCGTAGCCGCTCTCCTTGAGCGCGGAGAGGCCTTTGAGGTTGTCGAACAAGCGTTCCACAACGGTTTGGAGAACCTTCGAGTAGACGTCCGAGAGGCTGTCCCACCACTGCTTGAGGTCGGGAAGTTCCGACCGCAGAGTGGTCATCGAAGGCAGTTCGCCGTGTTCGTCTTGGTACTCGTTGAGGCGGTAGAGCGTGTGGTTGTAGAGTTGCCTACAAACATCACGGTGGCGGTCCAACTCCTCGCGGTGGGCGTCGGACGGCTTGAGACGGTACTTGTAGGCGTAGTACATTCGCTACTCTCGTTCCTCGATTAGTTCATCAAGCTGCTCACGGACGAACGAGGAGAGGTTGAGGTGTTGGTCCTCAATCCACTCGTCTTGGTCCTCGCGTATGGTGATTGTTTTCCGTTTCACCGTAATGCACACTATGCACGTAAAACGTATAATGCTTGTGGTGAAGCGTGGGCCTGTGGGACTGCTAGTGAGCAGTGTATGAAGACTGTGCGGCGTTAACGAGACTCCGTCTCGTTCGCACACCAGAATCGAAGATTCTGGGGACGCTGTATCCCCTCCCTGCTCACTCCCTTCGCTCGCTTGCTGAGGAAGGGGGCTTAGCGCCTCAACTTAGCTAACAACGGAACCGATAGGGTATGTTGGTGCTCTCACCTCCCCAAGAGCTGTCACGCTAACAGCGGAACCAGTGGGGTGGGGGTGTCCCTGGAGCCCTCGCTCTCTCGTTCAAGCCCGGATAGACGATACATATAATTCCCGAGCAATTCTAGTCGTGAAGGGGCGCATCGTACCGACCAGATTCATCTTCAATCTCGCCAGATAACGATGAGAGATGTAATGCATCGTGATGAAATCTGTTTGACCCCGGGCGGTTTCTTTATAAATAACCCGGCGCAGTCGTGTGGACACAAATCGTCACGTTCCGAGACAGCATCTGCAGAAGATTATGATTGATCGGCGACAACCAAATACACTAATTCACGACTCAATCGTCGACACGTACTGTCGACACACTCGCTCAATACCCTCCTCGAAACTGATCTCAGGTTCCCACCCAGTCTCAGCCTGCATTTTCGAGTAGTCCGCACAGGTATCATGGACATACACTGACTCTGGAATCGGATTCTCAATGTACTCTGCTTCAACATCAGTCCCAAGCTCATCGTTGAGCATGTCGACAACGGTATTGAAGTTGTACGCCTCACTCGTCCCAAGATTGTAGACACCGGTAAGCTGATTCTCAGCAGCAAGCACAAGCCCACGGACGATATCCGAAATATAGGTAAAGTCTCGCGTCTGCGTCCCATCACCGTAGAGCACTGGTGATTCACCATTGGCAATATCTTCAGCAAACTGTGCGATCACGTTTGCATACTCGCCTTTGTGCTCTTCGGCCCCACCGTAGCCCTGATACACCGAGAAAAACCGCATGCCAGCCATCGACATATCGTAGTGGTTGGCAAAGTACTCTGCATACCGCTCACGGGCCAGTTTCGAGGCCTCATAGCCCGTATTGACTGCCACATCCATCGATTCAGGAGAGGGATCAGTCTGATCTCCGTAGATCGAGGACGTCGACGCATAGACAACGGTCTCACAGCCGTCCTTACGAGCCTGCTCAACAACATTCACGAAGCCTTCGACGTTGACACGGGCTCCGGCCTGGGGATCGTCTTCGTGCATCGCATACGAGGAGAGTGCTGCGAGGTGGAAGACCACATCAACGTCAGTCGGCAGCTCCGATTCGACCACGCTTCGTTCGACAAACTTGACATCGTCGACAAGATTGTCCGGGGTCCCGAGATAGCAGTCGTCGACGACAACGACATAATTGTCTTCTGCGAGGTGATTCGCCAGGTTTGAGCCGATAAACCCTGCACCGCCAGTAATGAGGATACGTTGGTTACGCATACATATTGTTCATATGGAAAGTACTAAAAAGAATGGGTTTTGGCACACAATAGGATGTTCAAAACAATGATTACACATCTATCGCTCGATTATCTTTTAAATCCGAAAATAAGCACTCATGTCTCAAAATAATTCAGCATCAAAGTAGAGTCAGTTCGAATTAATACGGCCGAGCATCGGTGATTTCGTTGAGGAAGAAGGCTGAAAACACCGTCTGTAGCCCCAGCACAATAGCGGTAAATGCCAACAGAGATGCCAGTGTAAACGGAACGGCAGTAAATCCTGAGGCAACCCATGTAGAGACCAACAATCCGGCATAGATTCCGCCTCCAACGATGAGTCCAGTTCCAAGTGCTGCTCCTCGTTCAAGCGTAACTTGAGACTCCAGGTAGTCTGTAATCGGGTCTTCAGGTCGACGAATAGGATCGCTGCCCAGTGTTGAGAAGATGCCGAGCGAAAAGATCTGATAGCCAACAATGGTCAGCAGACTCCCAGCAATCATAGAGTGCGTACCCAAGGTGATACCAGCCACCTCCAGACCAGAGTACGCAATTCCCATCACTGTCAACCCAAAGACTCCGAGTCCAATTCCGGGTGCCGAAAAGAGATAGCCTGGCGCGTTCAGTAGCATAAATCGAACATGCCGCCAGCCATCAGCGAACGACTCTAAGTTCGCCTCTCCTTCTCGCTCGTGGTAGACGATCGGTACCTCGACGATCTTGAGATCCCGAGCGCCAGCATCCATGATCATTTCCGAGGCAAACTCCATGCCATCAGTCTGGAGATCCATCGTCTCATATGCATCACGAGTAAAAATCCGGAACCCTGAGTGGGAATCCGAGACCCCTGCATCGTAGAAGGCATTCAAAAATGCGGTCAGTGCGGGATTACCCACATACTGATGGAGGGCAGGCATTGCGCCGGGTTTAATTTCGCCATCGAGTCGACTGCCCATGACCATATCTCCGTCTTGGTCACGCAGTGCCTCCAACAGTCGTGGAATCTGCTCGAAGTCATAGGTGGTATCGGCATCACCCATGACGATGAAGTCCCCACGTGTCTGTTCAAAGGCGTACCGGTAGGCGTAGCCGTATCCTTTCCCGTCAGGTCGCACAACGATTGCGCCCATCTCCCTGGCGATCTCCGGTGTCCGATCTGTGGAAGAATCACTTATGATAATTTCAGCGGGGAACTGTAACTCCTCAATGGCCGTCTTGATCCGGTCGATACATTCAGCAATGCCCTGTTCTTCGTTGAGAGTTGGCATGACAATCGACAGCGTGGGTACTTCTTGGCTATCGCGAGCAACCAACAGCTCATCAGCCGTGAGACGACCGGGGCTTGTCTGCCCATTTGTTCGCGGGGTCTCTCGTTGTGTTTGTGTAGACATGGGGAGTGTTTTCGATTACTAATGATGACTTACAATGTCCTATGAATATCAAACCATTATTGGGCAATAAGAGGGATTCATATTATCAGTAATCAACAGTTATAGTGTCTGTATCACTGAGGGATAATATAATTTTCTCTTTGGTTTATCCGTCAGATAGGAATAAAATCATTATGAATAAATAACCGACACAAGTGTTAGAACGAGGCATATTTTCATTCGTCGACTATCGAATCCAAGATGGTAACGAGACAGTAGTATTGCAAGTAGTACAAATCGAAACGCTTGATCCGCTACACAAGGTCATTACGGAAAATTCGAGGCGAAAGCCTCGCCCACCAACAACCCACTCCCGACAACAATCGCCGAGATAACGAATGAAAGCAGGGCCTACCGAAGAATCACTCTCGGCGTCGACTCTGAGATTATCTTAATGCTTCAAGCGTATCAAGCCGCGAGATCCGCCACGCCACAACAGCAGCCGAGACGGTGCCAACAACTGTGGCAATCCCAAAGCCAACAAACAGCATCTCAGTTGGAACCTGTACAAGCCCATCGAATCCAACAAGTGCTTCAGCAATTCGGTTAAGCACCTCAGCCAAAGGCGGTGTTAGTCCAACCCCAAGAATCCCTCCAACCACACCCAGAACTAGCCCTTGACCAGCAATCAGTCCGACCAACGTCGATTGTGACATCCCGGTGGCTTGCAGCGCAGCCAACGTCTCTCGCTGTTGGTAGACAACAAGCCCCAACAGATTTGTCGTCAGTGCCAATCCTGCAATAAACGCGAGGACAACTAAGGTCACCCCACCAGCCAACACGAGAGCTTGGTTCTGCAACACCGCCTCTAGCTGTTCTTGGTTATTTCTAACCGTGAATTCTGGATATTCAGCTTGAATACGCTGCTGGACGGCTGCAGTGTCCGCACCCTCGGTCACCGAGATCGTAATGAAGGTCGCTGCATCAGTACTCGTCGCGCCTGTAATAGTTTGTAACTCACTGAGTGGCATCGTCACTGTCGACGTTCCAAGGAATCTCGAAAACCGATCAGAGATGCCGACAACTGTGAACTCGTTTGCCCGAGCACTCGACAGTGTCCCACCAATAAAGAGTGTATCACCTACCTCTACGTCGAATTGTTCGGCTGTTTGAGTATCGATGACGACCTCATGGGTCATTGGCCCATCGTAGCTTCCACCGTTGTAGTGGTCATCAGAGCGGGCAAGCGTCTCTCCCTCAGAAACCGGTACTGCACCGCCACTTGTCACTCCGGACCCAATGAGTGTCGAGAATTCATCACCCGACGTACTCACATACACCGTCTGGAAACCAAGCGGCGCTGCCCCCCTCACCCCCTCGATTTGTTCCATTTCAGACTTGACAGAATGGGCATCATATAGAGTGTTTTCGAATCCACCAGTCGTCGCTGAAATCCCAACCGGGCCACTACTGACCCACAGATCTCGGTCAGCAGCATCAAGCTGTGCTTGCCCTGTTTCGAACACGCCAGCGCCAACCCCAGCCAAAAGTGTCGTCGACAACACTGCCAGTACGATCCCGATGATCGCAAAGGTAGTTCGCAACCGATTGCGAGTCAGCTGTGCGAGAACAATGCCAGCCGTCGCACGAGCCCGTCGACCCCACCCAACGATGCTCATCGGCCTACCTCCCTCGCCCGCCCAACACGGGACAACAATACGGCCAAATACGGCAACACGAGCAGACCAATCACACCAGAAACCGTGAACCCGAAGGCGATAACCAGTGGGTCAGCAGATGCAACCTCACCACTAGTGAATGTCCGTTGGGCAATGATATTGGTGAGCCGAATACCACCAAGCCCGAGGACAACACCGACGACACCACCAACAGCCGTAATAGTGAGGATCTCACTGGCCAATAGGCCGAATCGCGTCCGCCGAGAAACCCCAATTGCCGCAAGCGTTGCGAGTTTCCCACGATCCGAGGCCACCGACAGCCCAGTTGTCGTCATCACAAACAGTGTCCCAATGACAATTGCGATGATAGCCGAGGTTACTGACAGTGCCAATGGGAGTTCTTCTTCGAAGATGGCTTGTGTATTCAATCCTGCCCGCGTCGAGACATCCGAGCGTGGATAGATGTCTGCCAACATCGGCTCAATATTCGGATCAGTCGAGCTCACAACTATCTGTCCGGCTTCATCATTCACATCGCCTCCTGTGATCGCTTGCAGTTCGCTCAACTGCATCACAGCGATGGGAAACTGACTGCCTGACTGGGTTCCAGGATCGACTGTGACGACCGAAAAGTTCCGCTCAGCACCTGCTCGTGGCCGTGTTACATTCACTCTGTCGCCCTCGCTTGCCGACAACAACTCTGCGGCACCCGCCGAAAGCACAACCTCGCC
>Ga0306900_1000211_pt1 | contig 30267 bp, 34 predicted proteins | sample AntRauMFilla3765_FD_190416 | JGI IMG/M metagenome (GOLD analysis project Ga0306900, IMG submission 190416) | Saline lake microbial communities from Rauer Islands, Antarctica - Metagenome Filla 3 #765 (v2) (version 2) | ecosystem: Environmental > Aquatic > Non-marine Saline and Alkaline > Saline ... | reverse complement strand
CCACCTGCTGGCCGAGGTTGGTCTCGATGATATCGATGTAGTTGGCCGGACGCGGCGGCATATCCGCCAACACGGTCTCGATGAAGTCCGCCTCGTCCATCGTCAGGGCGTCCATCCGTTCGACGAGATCGCCGATCGGCGCGGTGTAGGTACCGTCGGCGGCGGGCTCGGCAGCATCGCTGAAGTGTGCGCCGCCGATCAGCGTCTCGTCGGCCAGCGGCAGGACCTTCTCCTGGAGCGATTCGTAGAGCATCGCAGCAGCCTCGGGCGCGCCCTCGTCGCCCTCTTCGAGATCGGGGCGGGCGACGCTCTCGATGAACAGGCCGTCGCCCGTCGCAAGCAGCGAGTCGCCGACCAGATAGGAGGTCATACCCGTCGTGTGGCCCGGCGTGAAGACGGTCTCGACGGTCGCCTCGCCGACGGCGAAGGAATCGCCGTCGTTGGTCAGCGTCATCTCGTCGCCGTAGGTGACTCCGCGGTCGACTGCGGCCTCGGGGATCACGCCCTCGACGCCTTCGTCGGCCAGCTCGCGGAGCCCGCTGATGTGGTCGGCGTGGATGTGGGTATCGAAGGCGTATGTCAGGTCGACGCCCAGCTCGGCGGCGTCGTCGAGATAGCGGTCGGTGAAGGCCCGGAGCGGGTCGATGATGGCGGCCTCGTCGTCGTCGTAGACCAGGTAGCCCAGACAGCCCGAGGAGGGCCGCTGGTACTGGATGAGCGTGCCCGCACCGTCGTACTCGGTGACTTCGTGGGCTTCGTAGATCGATGCCCAGCCGTTCATCCCGTCTTCGAGGTGGTCGACGTCGTAGCCGCGGTCGGCGAGTGCGCCGGCGACGTACTCGCTTGCGCCACCCTTCGCACAGAGCACGGTGACGTGCTCGTCGTCGGGGATTCGGGCGAGGACATCGTCGTCGATCTCCTCGTCGAGGAACTCGAAGTAGGGGATGTTGATGCTCTCGACGGTCTCGCCGTCGACGCGCCACTCCTCGTAGTCGCTGGCCATGCGGGCATCGAGGATCGTCACCGACTCGCCGCCGTCGATTTGGGCTTTGAGCGATTCGGGAGCGATCGAGTCGACGTCCGACTCCGGCGTCGGGAAGTCCATTGCATCTGCGTCCATGTTCACTCTCCCATACCGGCTTGCTCGACTTAAGGGTTTGCATAGTAATTCTAAAATCGCACAATATAACTTGTTCGCTGGTCGGTACACGTTGATTGTATACGTTAGTAGAGCGTGTTCACGCGGTTGGCCGAGTTTCAGTTATGCATCCCAGACACAATAATGAACACACTTATATTAGTCGAGCCAATATTGTATATCAGCCCCAATACAGGGACATCCACCAATGAGTACCGAAACAGCAGCCAAGACGGTCGACGTGAAAGGACAGAACTGCCCGATGCCGGTTATCAAGACGAAAGGAGCCTTCGACGACGTGTCTGCAGGAGAGACGCTCGAAGTCGTCGCCACCGACTCCGGCAGCCTCAGCGACATCAAGGGGTGGGCGGAGTCGACGGCCGACGCCGAACTCCTCGACCAGCAGGAGACGACCGAGGGCGGCGAGGACGTCTACAAACACTACATCAAAAAGGTCGAGTGAAATGAGCACCGACGCCACTGCCGGATCGGACGCCGATCCCTCGACGGACGACCTCGCCGAACTGCAGGCCCAGGTCGAGGCGCTCGAAACCGAGCTCGCCGACCTGCGCAGCGATGTCGAAAACGGCCCAAAGAAGATGGTGATCATCGCCACCAAGGGAACGCTGGATATGGCCTACCCGCCACTAATCCTCGCGTCGACGGCCGCGGCCTTCGGCTACGACGTGACGGTGTTCCACACGTTCTGGGGGCTCGAAATCCTCCACGAAAAGAATTCGAAGAACCTCCAGCTCAGTTCGGTCGGCAACCCGAACATGCCGGTGCCGAACGCCATCGCCGCCCTGCCGGGAATGGACCGGGTGACCACGCGGATGATGCGGAACAAGATCGCCGACAACGAGGTCGCCTCGGTCGAGGAGCTGATCGACGTCTCTCTAGAGAGTGGCGTCGACCTCCAAGCCTGCCAGATGACGATCGATCTGCTGGGCTACGACGAGGAGGACTTCTACGATGGCGTCACCACCGGCGTCGGCGCAGCCTCGGCGTTTCAAGAGATGGTTGAGGCCGACATTCAGCTCCTCGTTTGAGTCGGTCTTGATGATCGTTGTTCACTGGATCACATTTTTGTAAGAATCTACTGTGAATGCTCTTTCTACGTGGAGCTAATCAAAATACCAGTCATGTGATCCATCGCAATTTGCTAAGAGCCATGGTTATAAAACCAGCAAGGGCGCGTTCCCCGACCCATCGGGGTCAGGGCTGAAGTCCGACACTCGGCCTAGTGTTCCGTCTCCTCGATAGACCGCTCAACTACCTCTTCAGACACTGCACCCGTCGTTCCCACGTAATATCAACCTTACAGAATCTATCGCCCAAAAATATTCTCTATTGATATGACGGATAGCGTCAAGGTTCGTCAATTGTTTTCGACTGATCAAGGATACTCGTAATCGAGTTATACGATACCAGTGAGAAAATGGCGTCGGTTCACTGAAACGGGTCGACACGGAGTCGCTCGGCGGCGACCTCTACGACCTTCCTACCGAGTTGTGATCCTGTCGTCCCCAGCGTGTAGAGTTCGGTTTTCTCCGCCGGTGTCGCAATTGGGAATCGGCTGACTGTAGTTCCGTTGGGACCGATTTCGATCTCCAAAAACGATGAGGGATACGAACACAGCGCCGGGGCTATTAGCTCCGTAACTCCCCGTTCGTGGTGACATGATGGAATGTGGTGATGGCCACTAATAACGAGTACAGGAGCATTCTCCGAGAGGATATCCAGCAGTTGCTCGCTGTTCGACAGGTGGAAGTTCTCGCCGAACTCATCGTCGTGTTCTGGCTGTGCAAACAGATTGTGATGGAGGACGACGATAGGCGTTGTTGTCTCTGGGAGAGTCGAGGCAAGCCAGTCGAGTTGCGATTCTGAGAGGCATCCACCCCAAGTGTCCCGAAGCGAGCCGTCCGGCATCGTCGCGCTATTCAAACAAAGCAGGTCGACATCGCCGAATCGTCTATGGAACGGGTATCCGGTTTCCGTGTACCGTGCCGCAAACGACTCGATGGATGGCACCTCGTGATCAATGTACGACTTCGGCACGTCGTGGTTGCCAGGAATCGTCACGACAGATCCGAGTGGGTCGACAAGTTCGTCGTATCGTCGGAAGTTGTGGGGTTCCCCGTCTTTCGTCAGATCACCGGCGACGACGATGCCGTCTGGCTCTCGTGATCGAACCTCGTCGACAGCCCGTTCTAAGAACGCCTCGGTTCGGTGGTAACATTTCCACGTTCCGGAGGCGTCGGTAGCGAGATGCGGGTCGGCGATCACCGCGAGGCGTGTCGGCGTCGGTGACTGTATATCGAGTACTGTTGGCGATGATTCCGACCGACAGTCACTCGGTGGCTGCTGTTGCATCAATGTTGTTGCTCCCTCCAATCACTACTCGAAGTCCCGTCGTGGCTCGGGTTTTCATTGGGAGTCTCGGTGTCATGATTCGAACTAACGGCGTGGATTCGACTCGTGTCGACATCCATGGCGATTTGGTCGCCTACCGCGAGATCAGTCACCGCGTGTCGATCACACTGGACGGTGAGTTCGGTTCCCGCCTCGGTGTCAACAATGGCTTGGACTCGCTCACCGAGATAAAACAGGTTCGTGATCTCCGCGTTGATGGGCCCGGAGCCGACCTGAAAGTCATTGGGTCGGATCGCAAGCCGTGTCTCACCGTTGTTCGGCAATCCAGCCGCGCCCGTCTTGCCGAACTCGAAGTCGACGACGCCATCAAACACGGTTGCAGGAACGATGTTCGATGTGCCGATGAAGTTAGCGACGAACTCATTGGCGGGCGATTCGTAGATTTCGGCTGGCGAGCTGACCTGCTCAATGCGGCCCTCGTTCATTACGGCGATTCGGTCACACATCGCCATCGCCTGCTCCTGGTCGTGTGTGACATACAATGTTGTCACACCGAGTTCATCCAACAGTTCGCCGAGTTCTTGGCGTAAGGTCTGTTTCAACTTCGCATCGAGACCCGTCATCGGCTCGTCCAACAGGAGAATCCGCGGTTCGATAGCGAGTGCCCGTGCGAGCCCAACACGCTGCTGTTGACCACCGGAAAGCGTTCTAGGTGCTCGATCAGCCAACTCCCTAATATCGAGCAGTTCGAGCAATTCATTGGCTCGCTCGCGGCGTTCCTGTTTGCCGACACCGTGCATTTTCGGCCCGAAGGTCACGTTCTGCCGAACGGTCATGTTGTTGAACAGCGCGTACCCCTGGAAGACCAGTCCGACGTTTCGGTTTTCGGGTGGCACGTGAGTGACATCCTCGTCGTCGTACCGGATCGCCCCCTCGGTTGCGGTCTCGAAACCAGCAATGAGGCGGAGTGTGGTCGTCTTTCCACAACCCGAGGGGCCGACGATTCCCAGTACTTCACCGTCTTCAATGGTTAGCGATACGTCGTCGACGGCGGTCGTCGAGTCGAACCGTTTCGTGATTGTATCGAGCGTGATTGTTGCCATGAGTTACAGCCTCCGTATTGCGGCTTGATTGCCGACGATCTGCAGAGCGATAGTCACGAGCGCGATCAGCAGGAAGAACACCGAGACGGCTGCGGCGGCGTTCAGAAACGAGGCGTTCGTGATGTTGTTGTAGAGGAAGATCGACAGCGGCGGCGTCCCGCGAGAGTAGACGATATACGAGAAGTTGAACTCCGCCGCCGCGAGCGTCCAACTGATAATCGATCCGGCGATAATGCCCTCCTTCGCGTTCGGAACGATCACTGTCAGGAACGTCCGAATCCAGGAGGCCCCCAGCGAGCGAGAACTCTCCTCGATCTGTTGGAGATCCATCGACTGAAAGCTTGACTGGACGGCCATCACCATATACGGCGATTTTAAAAGCGAGTAGCCGATCACGAGCGCGATACCGGAGGTCGACAGATCGGGATACGTCCGCAGGAACGCGATTCCCAGAATAATTCCCGGTGCCAGCGGGAGAATGGCGAACACGTTGACCCAGTCTCGCCCCCAGAAATCGTAGCGTGCAATCGCATATGCGATTGGCACGCCGACACAGATATTGATGATGACGCCGCCTAAGGCGAGCCCCGCACTGTACAACAGCGAGGAGCCAACTGAGACATCTGCACCGACATCGGTGCCGGTGATAACATCGTTCCAATTACCGAATGTCAGGAACCCACTCGGCAGTGGGCCGATCCATTCGGCGGCGAAGGAACTAATGAACGTCAGGACAACTGGCAGCGAGAGAAAGACGAGCGTGGTAACTAAGACGATTTTGATGAATGTCCGTCCGAATCGCGCCGAGAGGCTACTTCGCGGGATCGATGAAGCCATCAGAGACTCACCTCCGCACTCGTATAGCGCAACGCGATCAGCGTGAACACAAAGACGAAGACGAACCAGACTGTTGCCATTGCCGAGGCCTGGGCGATATTAAATCCCTGCGCGATCTCCCGGTCGATCTGGAGCGTCCAGACAAGGAGACTTTTTAAGATGAGGATTGTCCCGAAGATCGCCAGTGCAGTCCGAAACACGAGGACGAACGCTCCGATCAGACCTGGTTTGATCTGTGGGAGCGTGACGTACCGAAACGTTTCGAACGGTGTTGCACCGAGGCTTCGGGCTGCCTCCTCTGCGTCGGTATTGACCTCCGCGTACGTCCCCCGGAGCAAGAGCAGCGCCCGCGGAATCATTGAGTAGAGGTAAGCCAAAAACAGCCCGCCGACGCTCGTTGCGATGGCCAAGTTGATCGGTGACTGTCCCGAGAACCCGGCGATAATGTTGGTAATCAATCCTGTATTTCCGAACAGGACGATGATCATGAACGCCGCAACAATACCGGGTAGACTGTTTGGAAACGAGAGAATCGTGAGTATAACCGACTCTCCTGGAAGGTCGTACTTTGCGAGGGCATGTGCCACTGGGACAGCAATCGCAATCGACGTGATTGTTGTTGCCAATCCGAACCAGAGCGTGTTGAACGCGATTGTTCGGTAGTAAGGGTCTAAGATGAGCTGCTCGTAATACTGGACAGTAAACCCCTCGGTGACGAGCCGGGCCTCGGAAAAACTGATCCGAAACATCTCGGTCAGCGGGACAATTCCTGAAAATACTAGCAGGATCAAAAAGGGCAGACAGAGCCCAACGATACGACGGCGCTCCCGTTGCCGCTCCGATTGCGGCCACACGATGTTCTTGGCTGTACTCGGCAGCCGACCCAAGGGCCCCATAACGGAGTCTACATCAACGCTCATTGCTCACAGGCCAGCGCCACGCGTGATCTCTTGGATAACGTCTTCTTGCTGTTCGACGAGTGTCTGTTGGTCGATAGTGAACTCCGTCTCGTCGTAGCGGCTCTGGTCGGGGAATTCGTCGGGCAGTTCCATCTCGGAAGCCCGGATCGGTCGCACGTAGGCGTCGGTGAAATGCTGCTGGCCCTCTATGGAGAGGACGTAGTCCATGAACAGCTTCGCCGCCTCGGGGTTTCGGGCGTTTGCGAGTAGGGCGTAGCCGTACAGCGCATTGAACGCGCCCTGATTGCCGTTTTCGCCCCCCAAGAGAGCGACACCGACATCCTCCTCAGCGAAATCATCGTTATTGTATTTCAAATCAAGCCCCGAGTAGTCGTAGCGGATAAACGATCCGTACTCGCCACGGGTGAACTGTGCGAGGAAGTTGTCAGTGAACTCTGCACCACCTTCCTGAATTTCGGTGTAATAGTCGACCACTGGCTGGACGTTGTCTAAGGAGCCACCGCGAGCGTTATTGATCGACAGCGCCGCGGCGAGACCGACTGCAGCCTGTGGGGTCTGAAGCGCCAGGTCCTGCATAATGTCAGGGTGGAGCAGATCCTCCCACGTTTCGGGTTTGTCGATCCCCCGTTCATCGAACAGGTCTTGACGGTATGTGAGGGCAGTCGTGACTTTCCGCGTCCCGGTACAGTGGCCATTCTCTGTTTTAGCATCGTCAGGGACTTTGTCCCAGTTCGCCGGTTTGTACGATTGGGTAAGCCCGTCGTTCATCGCTTGGAGGGCATAACTGTAGCCACCGTTGAACGCTGAATGGGTCGGATTCTGTGCGTTCGATCGGGCATCCTGGAGAGCTTCTCCCGAAGATCGATCGTTGTCGTTGATTTCGACATTGTACTGTTGATTGAATGCTTCCATCACCGACGGCCAGTTCATCCAGCCGGACTGCACACAATAGATATACAACTGTTCGTCCGTTGGGAACTGCGACGCACTGACGGTCGTCTGAGAGTCGTCGTATCCTACTTCGTACTCCTGACCCCCACCACCATTGGAACTACTATTACGATCCTCATTGCCGCCGAGACAGCCTGCTAGTGTGGCACCCAATCCGATACTACTTCCAGCAAGAAGCCGTCGTCTTGTCGTTTGCAAATCGTTGTTAACCATCGTGTTAACGGGGTAAATATTTGCACAAAATAATTGGTATGTTGACAATAGACTAATAAATAGAGAACATATCTTGGCGTACTACTCAGTAGTGCTACAGAATATATGCGACATGGTGAAAATGATACAGGTTCTATCGTCAATGTTTGTATCCTCAAAATAGAGCATATCTAGAATATGAATAGATCCACGTTTCTGTCGACACTTAGTCGATTGATGACCCTCTGTTGTCGCTTCTCGATTGTGTGTCAAACACAAGAATGCACCTAGTATGAGAGAACAATCGACCGGAGCACATATTCGATTCCAGCAGCGATGAGTACAATGACCATTGGGGCAAGCCAGAACATACCATAGATCGAAAGCGAGCTGTCGGCACTGCCAGCGAGTTCTACGGAGACTGCGTAGCCAGCGATCATAACGAAGATACCACTCGGCAGAACAAAGCTATATTCAACGAGCAAATAAGCAGGCACAGCAGCCAAGAGTAGGTGACCGAAGCCGATCCAGACGAGATATAGCAGTCGTTGCTGGGGGGTGTCTGCGGCGAGTTCGTAGCCGCCACGGCGAGCAAGAAAGTACAGTATAAGAAGGTAGCTGACGCCGATGACAAGGGCGATCGCCGTCGACTGCTGGTCTGTCGACAAAAACGGAAGGGAAGTCATTGATGTAGGGTTGGTGAAGGTGGGATAGTCGACGTGCAGTTCTGTAGTCTCATCGAGGAACTCCTTAGGAATAAATCACATCCATGTTTCCATCGTGGGTCTCCCACTGTGTGCCGCCCATGAAGACGGTCTCGGACTGTTGTCCCCACGACCCCCAGTCGCTCGATGTCTCGTCGCGTTGCGTCTCTGCGTCTAGGGTCGTTTTTCTCTGTCATAGACTACAGTCATAAGTTCATTGTAAACAACATAATTTGAACTATGAACGTACCACTGTGATATTGAGACCTACTGTTCAATTATATAACCTATTCAGTAATACAGAACAAAGAACTGTCGAGGCACGGTAGTCTTACTCTACGTCGACTGCGTCACAGACGTTCCCAAACCACATCTTACCGCAGAGATCACACTTGGCACGGTGGCCCATCTGCCGGGTCCCAACATCAAGGTCTTTCACTTCGATGTAGAACTCGTGGAGCACACGGGGCGTCAACCGAACGAGTACCTTCTCCCGGTCGTCTGGGTCTCGTTTCTTCGGCGTGGACGTTAGCACCCAGTCCTGACCGTCCTCACCATCACCTCCAGGGCCCAGCGATATCGTCTGTACAAGTTCGTCGGGGACATAGTGCCATTTGTTGTCTTGAAACCGGGATAATGACCCTCGGGACGTGGGTTCTCGGGGCGACATCATCGTCGTCACTCATACTCGAATAATATGGTCGTAGACTTGCTCGGTCGTTTGGATGCTTCGGTGCCGCAGTCGGTTCCGCACGTCGTATAACGTGTTACCCTCTTCGGCGTTCATCATCCGGTAGGCGACACTGTGACGAAGCGCGTGCGGCGTCACGTCACCCGGATCACCACGGGTTCCGTCGACCAGATACGGCTCGACATCGGCCTCCTTAGTAACCTTCGAGATCGCGTTCCGTACGCCCTGGGTAGTGATCCGGTCGCTCGACCGTGAGGGGAACAACGCCGGCGATTCCTTCCACCTACTATTCAGGTACGACGACAGCAGCCGTGTAACGTCTGAGGCCAGCTCTAACGTCGCCGGTGCGGGCTCGTTGTCGTTCGGGTAGTCTTTCTGGATTTCAGTCGGAACATACAGTACGCTGTTGGCCTCTCTGAGCATATCCACGTCGACGGCCACCAGTTCGCCGACCCGGAGCCCGGTGTCGTACATGAGGCCGATGATCGCCTCGTTGCGCTGCTGGAGGTAGTCTGCACCAGTCGAGTAACACGCCGACCTGAGATCGTCGACGGAGCCCAGTGACTATTCGAGGGTGCGTCGATTCCCGAGACACTGGTCACCGAATGAAGTGGAATTCATCCACATCATAGTCTCTGCCGCTATTGAGGTTCGTGAGATATGGGCCATCAGTGCCCGTTGGAACAAATCGATAGTGGCCGCCTCGGTTGCCTTCCACCTCGAACGAATTCTCAGCGACGTCGACAACGGTCTGGGTATGTTTACGCCCGTTCCAGAGTACTTCACTTCCCTCCTCGACTGTCTCCATTTCATCTATAATTTCAGTTTCTGATTGCATACTGTCGGCTCTTCACTGTATCCTGTTAATGGTACTCCCCGGATGTACCTGGGTGACTGTGATACTGTTCAAGCGTCGACTGTGTTCAGTACGACGACGCACTTCTGGGAGTCGTGGTCGACAACCTGCACTAAGAGCACCCCGCGACTACAGAAGGTACACTTTAGACGTTCTGACTAATGGTAGATAGTCGACCAGTTTAATGCAAAAACGACATCAAAAAGGTGTGACCAAGGATTTTAACGTCTCTCGTTGATCGTCTTGTTACGTATTAATTATATAGCTGAATTTTGACGATACTGTTAGGATGAGAGCACAAACCAAGAACTTGATCTCAACGGGTTCCAAGCCAATCGCACTCGTTCTTACGTTCGTTTCTATCTGGCTTGTGTTCGTGGCAATCCCTCGAAATCTATTTTGGATCTACAGAGTGTGGTCGCTGGGAGATCAAGGAGGACAAATCTCAATCTACTTTCTTCATTTTCAGTACTATGTTGGGGCACTCTCCTTAGGATTTAGTGTATTCGTTGCTATCCGAGTAATCCAATTAGTTCGGAAGAATTTCCATATATTACAGGGAGTCTTTCTGCCACCGTATTCTGGAACCCATACGTCACAGAGTCCGTTACCTACTGGTTCCGAATTTAAACAGGTAGATATCAAGAGACGGTTGCAGATATCGATCGTCGCCTTTGTGATGGCATATGTTGTTATCTTTATCGTATTCAACACAGTATACTATAATCTAACCAGTATCGGTCAATATCTCGAATCGATTTCTGAGTCATCTAACCTGTTATTGGGGATCTTTGAGTCACTGCTGATCGTCTCATCAGACCACATCATAGACGGTGGGACCCAAGAGATGAATCCCGAATCCCTAGCGGGGAATTTGTTTCTGCTTTGGATACCTGCAACGATACATCTGATTGGGTTTGCCAATCTCTCTGGACTAGTTTATGATGCCTATCGAAGAATTGTCTGTGAGATTATGGTGGCTATAGTTGATCGATAAATGGAATTCTAGCGGTCGTAGCGTCTATTGCGGTCTGTGGAACGACTCACTTCGGCAGTCGCAACAGAGGGATCGATTTTAGAATATAGCCTCTACGAAATGATCTGAGCAGCCTACCTCAAGTGCCCTATAACCCACTCTTGGTGCTTTTGACTTATTGTTACTAATTCCTCTCGACTGTACACAATCTCTCTCAGATGACCCCATTATATGAAATCTCTATCTTAGTAACAAAGATTTAGAAAGGAAGCGAATTTCGTACTGCCCTTCTCTTCGTGAATATATAGCTTGCACCAACTATTGATGGTGCTAATAACAGAATATCAAGGATTTCTATACCAGAGATGAGTCGGAAATTGCCGATATCCCCTGACATAAGAATTAACGGGAGGATAAGTAACGGTCCACGAGCTGCGACGTCCCAGGCTACTGGTCGACTTGATCCCTCAACTCTAAACCAATCGCGGATCAACGTCTCTTGGAGGTATTTGATGCACAAATAGAACCCAACCAGCATGGCGACCGTCGAAACTATACTTCCGACAATATCAAGATTGTATAAGATCAACGAACCCAAAACGAGGACTACTCCTAGGGTCATCCGTCCAAGCATTTTATTAAAGCCCTTATCAGAGGCTTTTTTCGACAGAATACGGTCAGCGTATTTTTTCCGACGATATGAAAGATATAGTGGAAGAAGTGCCACTGCGAACATCAACCCACCAACTACGGATCCAACTGCCCAATAAACAATAAGCAGTGGATACTTTATGAGCTCTAATTTACGACCAAATGGCATCCCATCTCTGGATGGTTGAAACCATCCAGGATTACTTGTGGCGTCATCGAGATTGTCACGGTTTCGAAATCCCTGTGAAAAATTTCGGCCCTTAGTGGTAGTATATGATTTTTGATCCCCTGGGGTCGTATGTGTTCCATTGTGATCAGATTGGTTTGATCGAGAGGATTGTGACTGAGAAGATTGTGACCGGGAGGATGTCGACTGAGAGCTGTTCGTTGATGATGACTCATTCGCATTGGTCGTCCTCTGTCTTGAGCTCGTTTTTTCCGCAATATAGGCAGCATGACCCAACTGGTCATACTTAGAACGTTCATCTGAATCTAGAAGAACATCTCTGGCTTTGTTGATTTGTGTCATCATTTCGTTCGCATCAGGGTGGTCACATACATCTGGATGATATCTATGAACTAACTGGTTAGCAATAGATTGTATCTTATCTCTATCAGCATCAGGCTCAACTCCCAAAACTGAATAATAGTCGTCTTTCATGAATTATATAGCAATAAAATTATATTTTATGAATAAGTAATTAGTACCATTTCTGGATCGGTTATACATAGACAATTAGAAAGAGATGGGGTTTGATTTATATTTGTGGTTGGTTGCAGAATTAGATTATCTATGCTTCAGACAGGGAGTAGTCATAATTATGCTCAAATCTCTTCTTCTGCGAGTTTGTCGACCTACCTACTCTGATATTCGTGGTCGACGATTCGCTCTGGGAGGCCAATACGCCCACACACGGAACACTCCAACAGTTCGGGGCCCGATTGTCGACCAAACGAACAAAAATCCAAACAGTGGAATGAACAGTCTTCTGCCGACCGTATGATTTTACCAACCGCATTGTATCTCCCATGATATGATATTCATTCCCGGATTTCTGATTGGCTGGGCCACGTTTCCGGGAGTCGTTATGCACGAATTTGCTCACAAAAAGGCCTGTGAGTGACGGAAGATCCGTGTAAGCGAGGTCAATTATTTCGATTTCAGTGGCGGCGGACACGTCCAACACGCCAGACCAAGGGACTACCGAGATACATTGCTCATTAGCACAGCACCGCTGCTGTTCAATAGCATTGTTTCGCTGGGTCTCTGGATCGTCGCGATGCTGGCTCTGGCTGGATTGATTCCACTGTTAGCCGTCGATCAGCAACCCGTGGTTGGGATTACTGTTGGGTGGCTTGCCCTCAGTGTTGGCTGGCATGCCATTCCAAGCAGTGGTGATACGGGGAACGTTTGGAGGGCCGTCAAAGCTCACTGGCGGTCTTCGATGCTGGCGGCACTGTTGATCCCAGTCGTCTGTCTGCTTTATGTCGCGAACCTGCTGAAGTTTCTGTGGTTCGATGCGATCTACTCACTGTCTCTTGGGGCTGTCGCCTACTACGCAGTTGGCCTCGTGGTTTCATTGGAGGTGCTGCTGTAATGCCGGCCTGTAGGATCTGTGGAACCGAGGATCTTACCAACCGTTGTTCGCACTGTCGAGAGCCTGTCTGTGGAGCACATTTGCTCCCCGAGAACCATGATTGTGTGGCGCTCAAAGGCGGAGAGGGCGAGCGATGGTTTGCCGATAAGTTCGAGAACGACTCCTCGGTGAGTCGATTGGAAAGTGAGTCGACAGCTGGCCACGAGAGTGTCCCAGACAGCCCGCAGTCCGAGCCAGATACAGACTCGACCTCCTTCGAACCAACTGCGGAGTCCAGTTCTACAACAGCCACACCTCAATCGGATGATTCGGATACCGACATTGTTGGGGAGAGTGTAGAGCCAGACACGACAGCACACTCTACTACGAACGATCCTCCGAGTAGGGACGGATTTGGTCGACGGGTCCGGAGTCGTCTCGGGTCATTAGTCGACCGGACTGGTAGTCGGCTGAAAGCAGTCGGTCGACGACTGTGGAGTCGCAGTCTGCGAACCACAATAACGATCGCTCGTCTGGGTGGGGTCGCGTTGGTTTACCTCGGGGCTTTGGGAGTGATATATTCCTGGCTGGCTACCGAGGGACTCGGGGAGATGGCACTTGCTGCAGGGACGAGTGCTGGCGGGTTTGTGCTGCTGTATGTGACGAATTAGGTGAGTGAAGACTACACGACTGTGTATGGCCCACTCTGAGAGTCGTGGTCGGACTCGATCGCTACTGTCTGGGTTTACCTTGCTTCGTTCAAAAGACGCATCAGGGTCCCGTCTCGGCAATTCTCTATATAAGGAATCAGGGTGGGTTACTCAATATAGGTCTTCTTTCACCTCGTTGAGAAAACTTCAAGAGAGTCCTCTCTATGAGTTTAGGAAATTCCTATGCCCGAGTGTGTCATCTGCAGCGGCCAGGGTCGACTGCAGTACGTGTGTAACTACTGTGGGCGTCGACACTGTAGCGACCATCGGCTCCCCGAGAACCACGACTGTCTGGGGATCGTTGTTCGGCGACACATCCACACAGGATGGTTCGATGGTGGATCGGTCAGCGACCTCTCGGATGATATGCTGGCGAACCTTGGTCGTGATCTCGAAGGAAAGGTTGCTGGAGACGAATTCACAGATGCTGTCGAGAGAGCCAAGCACGTGATTGAGGAACTCGGGATTAGCGAAGCACAAATTGAAGTTGAGGAGTTCGTGAAAATCGGGGATACGACCGACAAACCCTATACTGCATACGAACCCGACTACACTGTCGGCACATCAGTCGATCCAGACTACGAATCGAGCCCCGATGTGAACGCCGACGGTTCGATTAAGGGACGAGAAGAGACTTCGGACCAAGAGTTGCACGAGTCGAATGGTGGCTTTGCGGTCAAACCCGAATATCTACTCTATATTCTAGTGGTCATCAGTGTTGTCTACGTTGGGCTGCAGATCTGAGTGGGTTCAGTCGGGAGAGCGGTAGTGGGGGACTGAGAAGAGTTCCGGCCAACAGATACACAGTTCGTTGAGGATGGCACTTACCCGATCTCGTTGCGGTACTAGGATCTGCAGAACCTGATATGGTCTTGAGCAGTTTGAAATAGGTTCAGTATTGAGAATGATTCGATGTTGGGCGTTAGTGATGAGATCGTCGACAGGGTGACTGGGATACTCAAATCCTATTCGAGAGCCCAAATCGGAATGATAGCTGCCGGTATTCTCGTTGCTGGTGTTCTACTGGTATTCCCTCTTGACTACAGTGCCGATCAAGTCGGGCCTGTGCTCACGACATTGACGATCGTGCAAGCGAGTATCCTTGGGATCGTCTTCTCGGTTAGTATTCTGGGTGTCCAGCTAATCGCCAATCGCTACTCACCCCGTATGATGCGATTAGTAGTGTCGGATCCCGTATTCGTCGGCACGTTGGCCCTCTTTTCCCTTTCGGCTATCCTTGATCTACTCTTCGTGCTCTCGCTGCCGAATCTCCCACCGAACCTCGCTCTCGCTACGGTCGCTGTCGCTGGGGGCTTGGCGGGAGCATTCGGGATTGGGCTAAAACGGTCTGTTCAAACTATTTTGGAGCGTAGTACTCCAGCTGGGTTGCTCGAGGCGTACGCAAACGACATCACTGTCGACGACTTTCGCGAGAAGGTCCGGGAGAGCAAGAACTCTCTTGATCAGCATCCACTCTACGAACTCCACGAAATGAATATGGCTGCGCTGTCTCGAAACGAGTGGTTGACGGTCCAGAATGGAATCGAGTACACGGCGACGATCTACCGTCGCATCATCGAAGCTGAAGCCGAGCGAGGCAATCTCAAGCCGGGAGAAGATGATTTGGCCCGTGAGTTCTTCCACGAGCCACTGACCGAGTACCTTCCACGAACGGCCCACCAAGCCGTCGAGAGGCAGGAAGACGACCTAGTCCGTGAGGCTCTCTCGGCAATCGAGACGGTCGGGAAGACAGGGATCGAAAACGACCGCCCCTCTATTACCAGAGTCTGTGCAAGCGGCCTCTCGGCGGTGTTTCGCGAGATTCCCGACAGCACCGATGGCCAGGGACTTCGAACGGCCTGTTTAGACACCTATTGCGGCTTGATCGACGATTTGTTCGTAAAGTCAGCTTCGAATGCCCTTGTTACAGTCCTCTCACTGTATAATAGCCGAATCCGTGTCTGGTTGCGTCGTGATTACCCTCAGTGGGAATACGAGGACCATCTAGGGATGTTCTACAGACGTTGTCTTCCAGACGGACTTGAAGTCTATCTCGAAGCGAATAGAGCGGCGTTCGAATCGGTCGACGTCGACTGGAATTCGCGATCTACACCAGACGGGCAACCCGATGCGGTAGACTTCGTATTCCGACTCTGTAGGTATACCTTCGAGATCAACGAATACATCTTCTGCTATCGTGACCGGAACGACGAGTGGCCAGTGCTGATTGCCTCTCTCAGAGATAGCTTGCTCAAGCTCTGTGAGAGCAGTCGTGAGGGACCCGCAGGGTTGACTCGTTTGTTTGTTCGATACTACGTCGACACCGCGTACGTCGTTTCTCGGCTCGACTCTCGGACAATTACCTCCTCGTGGGCACATCATCTGGTCCATGCAGAAGGCGACTTTGGTGGTTCGGCGATCGTCGAGGAAGCATTCGAGACCGCTGCGAGGGAGGGGTTGATACACCGGTACCAATCGTTTGTCGGGCGCCTCGATCGACAGCTTGAGTCGGAATCGACAGCGAAACAGTTCCTCCGGGGTGTAAGCGGTGACACCACGGCGTATGATGAGTGGTTGGCTGAATTTCAAGAGGCAGTCGCTACGAAGCGTGAAGACCGGAACGACTGAATGGTTGATCGTCGTATTCTAACGGTCAGACTATCCGTAGTTGAGACATATTACTCGACTACCCAGCCATATATCGATACATTCGTCGAATCGTCGGCCATCCTGCATCCTCGTTTTCGACGAGTAGAGATGTCTGGAGGCCGATGTAGAATACTACACCCATGAGTGCGAACGCGAGGAGTGCCATTAGATCCCAGTTCAACGTAACCTCGAATATGCCGTCAGTGGCGGGAAATCCGCTTAACCACTCAAGAACATAGAAACTAGCAAAGGTGACAGCATACAACATCGCGAATGTCGTCAGACGATTGATTCGGACTACAGTCTCGGCTAACGGTTCATTGATATTGGATTCAACATACTCCATATCATTGGGAACGGGCCACCGCGATCGTGGATCGTTGAGCCAGTAGATTTTGGTCTGTTTTCCGGCTTCTGCGCTCATTAAAACGCCGCGGTCGACGAGCGAATTGAGACGCTGTCGAGTCGCTTCACCGCTGAGGCCAGTCACCTCTGCGACAGCCGACTTTGAGAGGAACGGTTTCTTTGCCTGGACGAAACACTTCAGGAATGCCTGATCAGGAACTTCGACGTCCTTCATGTCCAGTAGGAGATCTCGTTCGATGAACTCGGGGAGTTCTGTATCGGTCATATGTCATACTTCACTAGAACTGATATAATAGTAAGTATCCCTTTGAGTGGTCGGTTGCCAACCCCGAGTTGGCGGTTCCCAACCAGCCACTGAGCGACGGGTATAGTCGGTGAGGCGGTAATGTAGGGTTTGTATGGGACTCACCGAAATTCACCAGCGAATCGAAGCGCTCGACCACAAACCATGGCAGATCTATTTCCTCACCGTAGCCGTTGTCTCCGGGCTTGGGCTCTATCTCGAGAGTACAATTGTAACCTCGGCGTTTCGGTTGATCGAGGGACTATTCGCTGGGTGGAGCTGGGTGGTCATGCTTGGAATCCAGGGCGTGTTGATTGGGTTTGTTGCCGAAGTGCTCTACGATCAGGGCGATGGGTATGCCAAGTCTGGGGGCTACCGGTTTGGATCGAAAGATCGGATTCTCGTGTTCCGAATTGGTGTGATGACCGTAGTTTCGGGACTTATTACGAAGGTCGTGCCTGTTGTTGTGGATGGTATGACTGAGTTCCTAGTCATCCAGACGACAGGCGCCGTGATTGCGCTGGGGATTCTGTTAGTTCATACCGGGTCAAGGGACTGGAATACGGGTACCGAGTGGCCAGCGATTGTCGCAGGGGTTATCTTGGCTGTTGTACCGAGTCTTTTCTGATAATCAAATGTCACGAAACCAATCTACTGAAGCCACTACTGTCTCTGTTAGACCCGTTCCCGGGTACCGAGAACGTATCCGAGGAAGACGATTGCGGCGGTACCGGCGAATGTCTCAATTCCAGCGACGATACGCGAAAACTCGGTAGTTGGCGGGGAAGGCGGTGACGTAGTGAACGTCACTACACTATAATACAGGCTATCAGAAATCGTCATTCCCGTGTAGTGGTACACCCCCGCAGAGAGGAGATACAGAGCAAGCATCATACCGCCTACCCACCTGAGCCGAACGCCATAACCAGTAAAAATATTCGAAAGAAGCGATCCGAACCACGCAGCATAACCACGCCACGAGCCGTCAGCAAATGCTTCTTGTCGTCGAGCTTTTCGCTCTCGATATCGTGCATCTCTCGCTCGACCGACGAGTCCATTGGTACTATACGCGCTCTTTAGCTCATGATTTGTTCGAGCAATAATTCCGTATTTTTGGCTTGTAGAAAAACCATTGTCCTGATTTTGGTTTACTGTGATCTGATCTTCAGGATTATCAATAGCGGTACCCCGAGAAAGCTTAGCACCACGAAGTGTAATCTCGGCTATGTCAGCGTTATTAAGATTGGCTTCGGGAAGTAGCGCATCTATAAAGACTGCACCGATCAAATTTGCACCGGAGAGATTTGAATCAGCAAAATCTGCATTAAAACATTCTGCCCTCAGTAAATTCGCATCTTGAAGATTACAATCCTCAAGATTAGCATCTGAGAAATTTGCCCGTTCAGCATTGACTTCGGACAAATCTGCTTCCTTGAGATTAGCCGCAGAAAGATTCGCTCCCTGTAAATCCGCATTGGTAAGGTCTGCTTGGGAAAGAGTAGTGCTGATCAGACTCGCCTGAGATAGGTCTGCACCTGAGAGGTCAGCTCCTTGTAGATCTGCTCTTGAGAGATCTGTTTGTGATAGATCTGAACCCGGATGAATGTCACTAGCCGTCACATCGTCGCCGTTTGGAATTTCATAGTCATCTTTGGTCATATTTGAAATAATTAGATGCTGGATATAAATCTAATTCATAATTGGTGCTAATATCTTCATCGCTGTAGTATACGTAACCGCAATCACAGCTATCCGGGTATCGAGATATCAATAATAGAACCTTGAGCACGGGAGTGATGGTGGAATCTTAACCAACACTGGGAGCCACAGCAGATCAGTTGTTGGTTAAATACTCCTGAGTGGTCGACGGAGACTGGCAGACTGGAAGGGAGGGCTCTCTGTTCGTTGGGTCGACCTTGCTTAGAGCGTGGACCCACTGGTAGCCGCGGTCGACGATTCATTCAGGCAATCCCACGGGTCCACACACGGGACACTCCAGCAACTCTGGTACGGACTTGGATGTGTATGGAGAAGTCGACTTTCCCTCTAGCCTTGACGATTCAAAGACGGTGTCGATAACCACAACAAACTGATCACCCGGAGGACATATCCAGAAGACAAGTCCATATACCGGATAGTGAAGACCAACGACTTCCCATGGATTACGCTGACGCTCACGCTATGGATGGGGGCTGTCTACCTTGTTTCACCATCGATCACGCCTTTATCCTATACGGTCCTTGCTCCGTGGTTACACTCTGGGTTCGACCATCTCTGGCAGAATCTCTTTGTGTTTGTCTTGATCGGCAGTTGGTGTGAAATGCGTCTGGGCAGGGCCACGTTCTTCTCATTCGTGGTCGTGAGTGCATATCTTGCCCTCTATTTACCGATTGCATTCGAGTATGGCCAGCCCTCAAGAGGTGCCAGCGGGCTGACGAAGGCCTTAGTTGGATACACAATTCCGGTTTTATTCGTGGTTCTATCTCGGCAGATAGAGTCGTTTGATTTCGATACAAGAGACATCGCGATTGGAATCGGGGTCCTACTGGGGTTGGTCTATCTGATTGCGGACTCGTGGATGACAGTCCAGCGAGTCGTGGGCCTGGGACCACGACCAGCTGGGGTGGCGGTGTCGGCACATGCGACTGGGCTTGGTCTTGGATTGTTCTGGTTCGGATGGCGATTGTGGCGGCATGGGCTGGCTGATGTGTGACGACGCCTGGGCAAGAGGTGTATTTTCGACGGAGATTGGTTAGATCAGCAGATCAGAATACTACTCAGTAAGTCGTAGACTTGGTAGTGTTCAGTCAGGGTGTATAACCAATCATGGGTGAATAGAAGGATGAACACGATGGACGTGCTGTGAGTCTCCCAGCGGCGGGCCACCTATTATAATACGCTTCTCGAATCGTTTACGTCCCCCTTCATACAAATTTTTAAAAGACAAATGATTGTGTAATAACGAAGTGAAAATATGTCTGAGATCCAGAGCAGGGTGAAAACTTATCTAGAGAACGGATCCCAACATGGATGGAGAGTAGCCGCGGGATCGTTGGTGTTGATTGCACTGATAATCGTATCAGAGTTGGGGATCTCGATTCCCCAACAGGTTACTGTATCATTTGTTGGGTATGTAACACTATCTTTTGCAGTCGTATTTTGTGAGAGTTTAATCAAGAGATACTACGGAAGACCGTGGCACGAAATGGTATCAGCGCTGGTAGAGATATTGCCGTTATTGGGATTTACCTTCCTTGCAACTATCGTTGAAGCACACGCCTGGATAACTATCGCTGTTGTATTGTATCTTTCAGAAAATATCAACTCTCTGATTTTAGAAAAAGAAAACCCGCTAGGATATTGGAGAGAGGGAAATCAATTTGAGGCTGTTATGTCGTCTTTGTACTATTGTCTGGGTTTAATCGCTATCCTCAACAGTTGCTTACTCATGCTACTGGTGGGTAATTCAGCGATGATAACATTCGCATAAATTCGCTTGGTTTCGTAATCCAGACCATAATCACAGTTTCTAAGTTAGCACGTTTACTTAAGCGGGCAGTCGTGATTTATACTCCGTTCTGTGAGCCCCATACGACTACAGACGGGACATCCCAAGAGGCCAAGCCAGAGCGATCATCGACCAACGTGATCTCTCTGTCGACTTACTGTTGGGGTCTCGTCATCGGCGACCTGCTTTGAGGCACTCACCAGACAGTCCCGGGAGTCGTCTACAGAGTTCACTGTTGAGGCTCTTAGGGTGTAAGCCGACCGTCGACTTGGTGGCTACGGGTTGATGTCTTAACCAACAGTATCGCGTTGCAGTGATCGTGTGTTGATTAAGAGTTCCTGAATAATCGGGAGGACTGTCCGACTGGAAAAATAGAACTCTATGTTCGTTGTGTCGGCCTCAGTTAGCGCGTCGACCCAGTCCGGCAGTCGTGATCCACAATCCGCTCAGGTAATCCCACCCGTCAACACACGGGGCACTCCAACAACTCAGGCACCGTCACTTTGTCGACAAGCGCGAGGGCCCGATCGTCTTCTTATTGAGCTTCTGGGTCCAGAGCCAGCTTCAAGCCACTTGCCGGACCGTACTGTTGTCCGTTGATGAGGGCTATCGCCGACGCTCCCGGGATGTTGGTGTGAGACGACTGTCGATCCGTGGAGTGTGGTTTTGGATGTCTTAACCAACATACAAGTCCGTACCTGATTTATTGTTGGTTAAGAGATTCTGAGTTGTCGACGTGGGGCCTCCGATTGCAAAAGGCGGGTATCAGTCATGTACTCTTTTCATACTAGCAGAATTGGTATCTATTATGACGGGGTTCCTAATTCAAGTGAGCGGCCATCCTATCGACGAAAATGCTGCCCCCGCTTATATTGAGGGAGCGAAGGGAACACGATTCTGTGATGAACCACTTCGCCATGGAGAATATTTCAACGCGAGTCCGTTCTGGAAACGTGATGGATTCGGCAGATATGAGGCTTGGCAGACGATCTCAGCTGGTGATGTGGGCCTACTCTATTGCACAGGCAGTGTTGACGAACATGGGGCCTGTCTCAGTCATCTACTGACCGTCGGTGAGATAAATCGGAACGAAAAGGAGGGCGCGAGACTCATTTTTTCGTCCGTTCAAGAACTTGCACCGAAAGTTCCCTATAGCGATATCCAGGCAGAAATTGAGGCAGGAAGGGTATCGGAGCAAATGCAACACTGCGGTCAAGAGGTGTTTAATATCACGCTGATTCCCCAGTCGGATGTTGATCGAATTCGTGACCTTACGAAGCCAGACGCAACGACCAACACGGCAACGGAGCCTCATCCAGACGAGTCACTCAGAGAGATCGCAGAAGATCACTTTGGAGATTTATAATCTCACGCTCAGTATGATACTGTAGCGGGATATGCCAGTTTGTAGACCGACTTCAGCAATCGTGGTCGACGATCCGCTCTGGGATATCTATATGCCCACAGACGGAGCATTCCAACAACTCAGGGCCGAGACTCGTCGACCAGCTCCATAGCCGTCTCGATGTGACCTCGATATCTCCCGTCGACGGCGTAACTCGGTGTGTTTTGATACTACTCTATTGCCAATCTATATTGGAATTGAGGACTAGAGAACTGGATTCTGATGTAGCGGTATTTTCCCTATCCTCTGGTACGAGTTCGACAAATTCACCGAGTATGTCTGATCCAATGTTTACAGCCTCGTCAGTATACTCTTTGGCGAACTCGTACGTATTGAAGTCTTTAACAGAGAACTTGGGACGATTCTGAATAATCGATTCTGCATCCTCTCGAAGGCTAGTGTAGTCTGGAATCTCTCGCTGTGAATTGACCTGGTCAGCTACCCACTTAGCTCGCTCTGTATTGATTTCATCATAGATTGCTTCACGGATCTCCCAGTGGACCTCGCTCATAAAGAATGCAACAAAGCGATCGCCACCATATCGACCAAGCCGGAATAGAGTTCCACTCTGGGCAAAGAATATCTTATTTGTTCCTTTCCAGGCGAGTTTGTAGGGGGCACCAACCCACATCAGACCTGCCTCAAGACAGAGACAGGCGATACTGAGGACGAAATTAACGTATTCATCGCGTCGATCTCCAGCTAATTTGGTTGCGAAAGCTTCGGCCTTATCAAGAACGTTGTTTACAGAGCCCAACAACGGAGCGTATCGAACTACTCGATCAGCCCGATCTCCAATGGAATCCAATAAACTCTCATCTATGATCCCGGCGAGATCGTTCTCATGAAGGACTTCAACGAGTCGACTGAATGAACGAAGGTCAGTTCGGCCATCAGACGTCGTACTGATGGCTGACTCGATATCGTCTGGTGAGTATTGTCCAAGTTCGTCAGAAACCTCTTGCTCAGCACTATGGATTGTTTTGGCAACTTCCCACGCTTCTGCCTGTCGACGCTTCGGATCAGAAAGGTAGGCAATTGACTCTGGGAGGTCACCGACATCGAAGGTCCGGACCTTATCGCTGCGGGCTTCTTGTGCAGCTACTGAGGAGGATCCAACCACGAGAGACGTTGTAGACACACCAAGACTTCTTAGGAGGTTTCGTCGACTAATTCTCTGGGAGACCATGATAACAAAAAGACATTCTCCACACACATAAATTTACAGTTCAATGTCTATTTATGCATTTCTGAGGATGTAACAAACTCAAAGTCCATCTTACAGTATTGGTCGACGATCCGCACTGGAAGGCCCATATGCCCACACACAGTACACTCCAGTAACTCAAGACCCTATTTTGACTAACTCAAGAGCCCCCGGATGGACTCACGGACCTCGGCAGTAATACCCGGGGAGGAGAAGCAGCCAACTGATCGTCCAACTCGTCGACGTTGATCTCCACCGAACCATCCGACTACCCGGTGAGACGCGACGCAATGTGAGCAAGACAGATATCGAAGCCCTCCAGCGAATGTTGGTTCGATCCACAACCATCGCCTCCAAGATGGGCGCCTACACCCAGAGCCGCGTCCAGTTCGAACCCAACGCGGACAAACGCCAAGCAATTGGTGAGCCACCGATGGTCGACGCAGCCGATCCCACTGGCACACACATCGGCACGTGGTCGATCGTTGGCCACGACGCAGATACGCTGCAGGAACCGATCACAGAGGCTCTCGAACATCCCGAACAATTCGGCCTCGAATATCAGGACGACGAGTACTTCGCCGCATTTGTAGTCGACATTCCGATCCGAACGGCGTTCCACCGTGAGGCCATCACTCGAACGGTCAAGCGCTCCCTTCAGGACCGAAACATGCGAGTCACGCGCCAAGCCGTCAGTGTCATGCAAGCCTTCTGTGGATCGGTCCATGACGTTGCACTGTTTTATCTGGGTTCCGAGGACTACGAGCGATCTGTGGGAGTCGACGATCTGAAATTTGGTCTCTCATACTTGGAGCCAACACGAATCCTCCCCGAATCACCGGGGTCGACGCAATCGAGAGTCGTTCATGCCCTGATTGCTTCTGCTGTCCCACTGTCCCAGACCGAACTGTGCGACCGAGCCGGCGTCTCCCAGGCCTCCTTTGCTGGGTGGGGAGAGTCGACCTCCCACCGAGACATCTTGGAAGCCTTTGGCATTATTTCTAAGAGTCCACAGGGGTGGGTAGTATGTCTATCCTACAGTGAGGCTGATGTCGACGACAACGTGGATGGACTGCCGTGGTATGCGATTGTCGACGAAACCTCGGGTGACCGCAAACAGACGGCTGGTCGACTGCAAGAAGCAAGCCTCCAGGGAGCCTTGTATGAAGCCATGCTTTGTCTCGAACCACCCGCCCACTTCAGCGACGTCGACCATCCCGTCACGGGGACTCTGTATGGTCGACTCACCACGGAGGACCTCCAACAACTTGTCGACCACAGACCATCCTGGAGGGCTCTTGTGTGTGCCATCGTTGCCTTCCGAGAAAACGACCCTGTCAGTATCGGTATCCAATCGATCGACGTCGAGGTTCTCACCCTCGATTCACAGACGACCAACGCAGTGATCGGCAAATCACCCGATCAAATGGCTCTCACGAAATGAATCAGGGGCTAACCCAACCGAGACACGATACCGACAGTCATCTCCGGCTTAACCAACAGTGCATCACTACCTACCGTTGTGTTGGTTAAGAAATACTCGTCAACCTCGAATCACTCAGTAGAATCAGCTCAGTAGACCCACAACCCAAGAACTGATCTGTGGGTGGGTTTCAACTGTTGGTTGAACTATCATACATCTCTTTGAACTCCTGTTCCCCACGGATTAACTCATCAACGCCTTCAGAGAGTGTTACGTCTCCAAATACAGTGGCTCGATAATACGTGTAGAGGCCATCTTGGCCTTTGTCGGTCCGCTGGCGCTTCTCGACGAGGCCGACGTCGACGAGCTTGTTGAGGTGATAATGAAGCGTGCTGTCGTCTATGTCGATCGCCTCTTCGAGTTCTTTTGGACTCATTTCCCCGCTGTGGACGAGTCGATATAGAATTTCGTACCGGGTCCGATGGCCGACAGCAGCATGCATCGCTAAATACTCATCGAGAGTGAGGACACTATCGTCTGGTAAGAGATCAGCAGGGTTCTCTGGGAACCCACCACCGCCTGGTTGTACGTCCTCTGTCGACATGATATGCTGAGATACAAGCGAGAGACTCTTAGCTTTTCTCAAGCCAACTATCCCCAAAAACACAGCTCTTTAAATAGGTCGGGTAGATACAGATGCGTATGTCAGTAGAGATCACACGCGATCTAATCGTCGAACGGATAGGCCAGGTGACCTATGACCGATTTCTCTTTTATCTGATGGGGCCCTACAAATCGTTCAATCTTAACTACGTACTTAGCGAGGAAGAGCGCCGCGAGATCGACGTAGAAGACCTTCCAGGACCGTTTCGTCGCCTGTTTCAGAATAAGGGTGATATCGATTCTGCACAGGCTCTCTTGAGGCGAATTCAGGGTGAGCTCCGAGTTCGACCCGGAGTCAACGCGTTCTTGGCGCTCGATATCGATGTCGATACAGACGATATCGACGCGGCAACACAGAGCATAGAGTATACGAGATGTAGTAATGCGACCGCATTCGTGTTGCCGTTTCTCGGACACAACTTCGGCGTAGGTGAAGAGGCTGGAAGTATTCTTGAAGCGCTCTCAGAGACACATGGAGATCGATTGGTGTTCATCCACGAGGACAACGTAACAAGTGCGATGATACGCTCGGCACAGGTACGGTGGGATTTACGGGTTGAAACGTACGAAACAGAGACAGAGCTTGTCGATAAACTCCGGTTTTTTGCTGGCGGTATCATGCAGCGAGAACGTCGGGGTAAACTCGATCAGCTCGATTAATTCGAAAGATGTTACAATAGAATGTACCATGAAACGGTCATCACCGCGTCAATCACTGTTCGTGCTTGGTCGACACTGATCGCCTGTTAGCAGCCGTCACTGCGGGCCGAGTACTGCTCAATTGCCTGCGGATATCAGGGTCAGAAAGCCCAGAGGTGGGAACAGTCCGAGCCCCCAAGCCGGGAATCCTCACAGCGGTCGACGGACGCAGAACTCGCCGAGAGAAAACCCGAGCGGCCAAACTATCCAGGACGTGGATATCGTCGACGGGATTGTCACGACTAGAGAATAGATTTGTCGGCGGAAGATCCGGTCAGTGCTGATGTGGTGATATTCATATGAGTGTGCTTCTGCAAGACTTAGACACGCACTCAGTTGTCTGTGAGGGCTGACGAACTTCGGTCAGAAACGTTGGGAATCAGTGGAGATTTGACTGTAGATGTCGAAAGATTTGCTCGTTATCGAGATCGAATCCGTACGTATGTGCAAGGACATTCCGGAAGCGAGCCGCTTCTTGCATCGCCTTAGCAGTGTCCGGTGAAAGAATATCCATCTGTCCGAGTCGGGCGAATTTTTCGGCATTGGTCTCGGGGACTGTGCCGGACAACGATTTGAGCAGCAACTCGGCAATATCAATACACGCCTCCAATGCGGTCTGGAACTCACGCTCGACAATCGCCTGTTGTTCGCGGTCTGCAAGATATTCTGACAGCGCAAGTGACTGCTTCCGTGATAGAACCGTTACCGCTTGCTCGATGTACTCAACTTTTTCAACGATTCTCGATTCGATTTCGGCGGCGAGAGACATCAGACAAGCTCTTTCAATCGACCGAGTGCGTCATCGAACCGTTCACGACGTTCCGTGCTGGTTGAGCGCTCGCGTTCACTGTCGAACTGCGCAACAAGTTCCTCGACCCGTTCGGAATCCCCGACGAGAACGGTCCCGTTAGACAGTGCCGAGTAGCCGACTGCTGGCCGGACGGTTTGGAGGTCGACCACGTCGACATCGTCAGTGCCGAGTGCGCAGGTGAGATCGACACCGACCTCAAGCTGTGCCTTGAACTGATCTTCGACTGACGGCAGAAACTCAACAGCAACGTCGATATCGCTGTGGCTTCCCGCTGCTGCGGTGGCTTGCGAGCCGAACAGCACACCAAGCCGTATCGGATGCTCATCAAGCACCTCTTGGAGACGGTCGAGTGTTTGCCTATCGAGTGTGCCGTCAGATTCCATATGCAATCAGTAGACCTGCGCGATGTACAAATACTCGGTGGCACCATTAACATCTGAATTGATCAGCTGGACAGATTGGTATACTTAGAGGATGGATGCAGCAGAGAACCTTCGGCTTATGAAAAGACATTTTGATGGCGGTTTTGACACATAGATATGCAGAGAAGGCAGTATATCCACGTGACTATGGGCTGTTGTGGTATTGTGTCACTCGCTGGTTGCTCAAGGATTCTTCCAGACAATAATCAAGGTCCGGAGTATCCGGGAGGAACGTTAATCGTTGAGAATACCGGTGACAATCCTGTGCGAGTGTCGGTTAACACAAAATTAGAGCAATATGATTCCTCACTTGATACCGAAGTTGGTGGGGGAGAAACAGTTGTTCGGCGTGAATTTGTCACCGCTGACGAGGGTGATATCGTAACTCTTGAGACCCAACTCGGAGAAACTGGAGACCTAATTAGATTCCAGTTTCTTCCTGCAGGTGGAGAAAAAGATTCTCCTCCAGAAGTCGCTCAACTCACTTTCGAGAATGCTGTCGAGGCGAGTGCAACATGGACCGCGACTAGCGGGTCATGAAGTCGTTAGGCCGTTTTCAGAGATAACCGAACGCGAACAATCCATCGGTCCTACTCGCGGCAAAAATTTATACAACGGTATACTAATCCCATAATATTCAATAAATATGACTGATGAAAACATATACCGTAGCCTCGGGGTTTCAACAGTTATCAACGCTGCCGGAACGAAAACACGGATTAGCGGGAGTTTAATGCGCGAAACCGCAGCCGATTCGATGAGAGAGGCGAGTAATCATTTCGTTCGTATCTCTGATCTACAGGCCCACGCATCGAAGCTAATAAGCGAAATTACGACCGCAGAAGCGGGCTACGTTTCGAGTGGTGCCAGTGCTGGGCTAACACTGTGTGCAGCAGCGTGTATTGCTGAGAAAAATCTCTCAAAAATGAATAAATTACCAGACACAGCTGACATGCCCAGTGATATTGTGATGCCTAAATCACATCGCAATGGGTACGACCACGCCTTTCGGGTTGCTGGCGCGTCAATCGTCGATGTCGGTGGAAACGATCACTCCATCGGCACTGGTGGGAACAATACTGAACGGTGGGAACTCGATTCCGGAATTGACGATGAAACTGTCGCTGTAGCGTATATGCAAAAATCACAGACAGATCCTCCTCTCGAAGAGGTGGTTGAGGTAGCACACGCACACAGTGTTCCAGTTATCGTCGACGCTGCAGCAGAACTCCCACCTACCGAAAACCTCTCGCGGTTCGTAGAGATGGGGGCAGATCTCGTCGTCTTCAGTGGGGGAAAAGCGATACGTGGCCCGCAAACAACGGGTATTATCGCTGGAAAACAGGAATATATCGAATCAATTGCACTCCAACAACTCGACATGCACACTGATATGGCTGTCTGGGACCCACCGAGTGAACTCTTCGACCTCGATTCGATTCCAGGAGTCCCACGACAAGGTATCGGTCGCGGCTTCAAAGTAGGGAAGGAGGAACTCGTTGGGATCATCACTGCACTAAATGAGTTTATTGAAACAGATCATCAACAGGAGGAACTGCGATGGGAGTCGCTCGCTGAGCGTATGGCAACCGAACTGCGTGATCTTCCGGAGGTCGAAATCGAGATCGAGACGGGAGGTGAACGGAACCGAGCAGCAACTGTGTTCGTTCGGCTCCACGATCACAACGAGGCCGACGCAGCAGCAATCGCAAAATCACTTCGCCAAGAAGATCCGCGTATATTCGTTGGCACCGATTATCTCGATGCAGGTTCGATCTCACTCAATCCGATGTGTCTCTCCGATGACGAGGCGACATACGTGGTTGAGCGGCTCAAATCCCGTCTTGGAGCATAAATGCCGTCCACTCTTTGTCAGATTCTCGATAACAGAAAGTGTTTGTATGGGTGTGAAACCAGTTCTCATGGAAATCACCGAGGCCAATACATACGTCGTCGACGCCTCCACGACTTCGGTCGAGTCATGGACCGACGTACCGTTTCTCTTCACATTGACACCCTCCCCGCCCTGAAGGGCGAGGATTCCCGACCGCCGTTGGGATATTGTGGTTTACGACCGTTGGGATATTGTGGTTTACGACGTGGCCTGTTCTCGCGGTGCAAAACATCCGCTCTCTGAATCGAACAGGTACGTCGATGGCTGTGCCAACCAGCCGTTACTCCTATTCACCGAAAGACTCGGTGAACTCGGAGATACTTTCTGCCGAATGTTCTCAGCACCGTTCACATCCGCGTTAGCCACCGTCTCGCACTCATCGTACACGTACAACCCGCTCCACGCGATTCGCCTTGCGCTTGCGACCACAACACGAACACGACTTCGACGTATCACGCTCGGACACTTGCTCAACCGTGATACCTTCCATTTCAGCCTTGTACGTGAGTAGGTCTGTGAATCGGTCAAACGCCCACGAATGCAAGTCAAGATTCCCGTGCTTGCCCCAGTTCTTCGACTCACCATTCTCCTCATCCTCGCGGATACCGGAGAGGTTGCCAACCACAATCGTCCCAATCCCCTCATCAACACACCGTTCAACAATGTGTTTTGAGAGAGTGTGGAAGTGGTGAGTCCGACGAGCCGACTTCTTCTGGTTCAACCGAGTGGCTTGTTGGGAGTCTGAGTCGTCACACTGAGCAATCCGCTTGCTGAAGTAGTAGTCGTCCTGTTTCAGACAGTTGAGGGGGTACAGTTCGCTGTGACCGTCTTCGTAGGCGAGTGCGGCGAAGTTCTTGATACCGAGGTCAACTCCCAGCGTCTTCTCACCGGGCGATTCAGCCACCCCAATTTCGACCTTGCACACAAACTGAAGTTCCCACTCGTCACCCGTCCAAACAGCCCGTACTTGTTGGACGCTCTCCACGGTGGAGAGGTCAACATCAGGGCGAGTCTGGTATTCACAGAGGATGAAGTCCGACCAGTATTCTTTCAGGCTTGAGCCTTTGCTAAGTCGGACTCGCTCGTATTTGGTATCGAGTTTGAAGCCCTTGGTTTTGAACGTGACCGTAGAGCGTGGGTGTTCGTCGCCGTGTTTACGGTAGCCGGGCGGGTTCGCTCTCGTGTCTCCGTTGCGTCGTTTGCCGTACCAGCCGTTGAACGCTTCAGCGAGTTCTTGAAGGACTCGCTGACTTGACTG
>Ga0306900_1000188_pt1 | contig 32174 bp, 39 predicted proteins | sample AntRauMFilla3765_FD_190416 | JGI IMG/M metagenome (GOLD analysis project Ga0306900, IMG submission 190416) | Saline lake microbial communities from Rauer Islands, Antarctica - Metagenome Filla 3 #765 (v2) (version 2) | ecosystem: Environmental > Aquatic > Non-marine Saline and Alkaline > Saline ... | reverse complement strand
GAACGCCCCTTCGTGTTCACCAACCTGTACGACGGAGTAGGCCTGGAAACCATCATCAGCTTTATTCTGGAGCGGGGGATGTTGCCGGAGCGTAGGCCTGAGAAAGTGGCGGCGTCCGCCTGATCAAACAGTTTTGGTTTAAATCGTTAATGGAGAAACAGACATGAAAAGACTTCAAAAGATCAGTGCCAGTGTGGGGCTGCTAATGGCTTCCGCAAACGTGCTTGCGCACCCGGGCCACGAGGCTATTGGTGATGTGTTGCACGTTGAGTATTTGTTTGCGGTGGGGATTGTTGGGGCGATTGGGCTGAGCGTCTGGAAGAGGGTTAAACAGCGAAACGAGGACTGAGCGCAACGCCTCGCCCCATCACAAAAAAAGAAGGCTGTACGGGAAACTGTGCAGCTTTTTTTGTCGCTAAAAATGTCGATTTCTGTAAGCAAAACAGGCGTAAGGCGGTGAAATGGTCTAATGTGGTCGGATATTCGTTATGGAAGCACTGACCGTTAAGGACAACGTCCAATGGACCCCGCAGTACTGACACCGCTTCTTCTCAAATTTTGGTACTTCGTACCACTCCTGCTGTTGGTAACCATTTTCCGTTCTCGCTGGTTTAAAGGCCGTCTGGGAGAGTTTTTGGTTAATGTCTCTGCTCGGCTGTTTCTCGCCAAAGACCGTTACCACCTGATCAAAAACGTCACCCTTCCCACTGAAGACGGCACCACCCAAATCGACCACATCATCGTGTCTCAATATGGCGTGTTCGTGGTGGAAACCAAGAACATGAAAGGCTGGATTTTTGGCAATGCCAAACAGCGCCAGTGGACCCAGAAAATCTATCGACACTCGCAGAAATTCCAGAACCCGCTTCACCAGAACTACAAACATGTGAAAACGCTGCAAATCCTTTTAGGCCTGGATGATGAGCAAGTGTTTTCGCTGGTTGTGTTTGTAGGCGATTCCACCTTTAAAACCGAGATGCCGGAGAACGTGACACACGGTGGTGGGTACATACGTTTTATCAAATCACACACAGAACACCTGCTCTCCGACGCAGAAGTGCAGGGTGTTGTTGAGAAAATAGGCTCCGGTCGATTAGCGGCCTCATTCCGAACCCACCGTGAACACGTTGTGCATGTGAAAGAGACCGTGGCCCGAAAAGAGACTGAACCGCGGTGCCCGAAATGCAAGGGTGGAATGGTCAAGCGGACCGTAAAGCGTGGACAAAACGTCGGGAAGGAATTTTTTGGGTGTAAGTCGTTTCCAAAGTGTCGGGGCACTATTGAGGACTCGATATTGCAATAGTGATTCAGTCAAATGGTTGTTTGAGCTACCAAGCGGCAGAGGCGGAAATTTTCTATTTTTACGAAAGAAATAAAAATTACATGTTGGATTAAGAGTGTTTTGTAGAGGTCCGTTTTTTGCAACAACGAAGATCTTTATCTAAACGCTGTCATGTGCACATGAATGTCATGGGTCGCTCCTAGGGAGAAAATAGTGCATAAGCCATGCCCGAGATGCTGTGTAAATTGTTCTGAAAATGCAGAAATTTGCCATTCTTGCGGCTATGCGTTTTCAAAAGTAAAGCGAGTTTCGCAAAAATTGATTGGCGTCGCATCGATATCATCTCTCTTGATTGGCTTGCTGATTCTGGTTGTTAATCAAAGCTCGCAATTACTAGAGAGGATAAAACCCACGACGTTTGTACCTCTTGGAGTTGTTTCGGCCCAAGGAACAAATCGATTGATTACGGACAATTACACGATTGGTATAAACAGTGGATCTGGAGTTTTGTTGGAAAGGCTTAGATTTCAAGGAACTGATACCGCCACCAGTTCCCTTGGAGTTGGGATTATTCATGGTAAATCATATAAATCCTCCGATATAGCAACTGTGAGACTCAACCCAACCGCAATCCACCTCTCTTATAAGCCAGCGCCATTAGAATTAGTGAACATGTTTTTGGAACAGGGTATAGCCAGAGAAAGAATGCCCGAGTTTTTCAAGGTGCGCCCCACATCATCTGATAACCAAATTTATAAGAAACATCCTTGGGCGGCCATTTCCGGAAAAATTCATATCGATTATTTTGAACCTAGCCGTAATTCGGCCGAACGATTAACAAAAGAATACCCCGCGCAATTACTTCTTTGGGTAAGGAAAGCTGATAATCTTCGTCAATGGCTAGAAAAATCTGAGCATGTTAGTACCGATATTGATGACTTTGCTAAGCAATACAAGAAAGTATTCGATGTGTATGGCAGTGACACGTAGTCAATCCATCACATATGTTCACTTCGGTGGCCGGACTCTCGTTCCGCGCGCCGATTATGGGAAGCGTTATGCACTGAAGGAATCAAATTAATGACATGGAATCCGATTGAAGCAGAGGCATTTTTGAATGATTCTGCGCATCTCCAATACACCCGATCCGAAAACCGGGACAGATCTATTTTTTGGATCTGCACACCGCCATCCGCGAAGACGCCAGCATGAACCTGGCCGCCATTGATTCGTTTAGCCCCCCAGGCCCAAGCCCAAGCCCAGTATATAGAGACCGATTCCAGCCCAGGTGATGAGTAGCAGCGCCCAAGGTAGCCATGGGGTTCGATAGCGGATCTCGGATTTTGCAGGATTTTGTTCCGCGCTTTCGGTCGCTGTTTGGTGTTCTTCTTTTTTGCGCTGTTTGTCTTTTTCCCGGGCTTTGGCTTTTTGCTGTTTTTTATACTGATCAATGCCCTTCTCGATACCCTGCGCGATCATTTTTGTCTGCTCCTTGCTTTGCCGGGGCCGCTGAGTCGCCTTTGCCATGGCCAAGGCTTCCTCCTGGGTTTGCGGGGACGGTGGCTGCTTTTTGATTTTTGCCATAGGGCTCGGCTCGGGTTGTTGGCGAATGGGCTATTGGAGCGCATCGTAGGGGTCGGCGTGGAATGTTTCCACGATCCCTGCGTCCCGGTTTTAGATCTGGTTCAGATTTCGGAAGCCAGCAATCGCTCGACTTCAGCGCGGTCAGGCATGGCCAGCGCCGCACCGGCGCGGGTGACGGAAATGCCTGCGACGGCATTGCCGAAGCGGGCCGCGTCGGCCAGTGAGCGGCCTTCTGCCAGGGCGATTGCCAGGCCGCCATTGAAAGCGTCACCGGCGCCTGTAGTTTCGACTACCGGGCCTGCGTTCACTGCAGGTATCACACCCGTGAAGTCTGTGCTGCTGACATAAACGCCTTTCTCACCCAGTGTGATCAACACATTGGGCACTCCCCAGTTGTGCAGTGTGGCGGCGGCAGCTTCAATGTCTGCCATGGTATTTATTGGCTGACCTACCAGGGCGCTCGCTTCTGACTCGTTGGGGGTCAGGTAGTCGATTGTGTCGAACATTTCCCGTGGCAGTTCGCCGCCCGGTGCTGGATTGAGCAGCACCGGCACGCCATGTTCTCGAGCCAGAGTCATGCCCCGTCGGCAGACGGCCAACGGCAGTTCCAGCTGTGAGATGAACAGCGCGGAACCGGCAATGGCAGCGGTGGCGGCGTCAACCTCCGCTTCGGTGATGCCGTCGCACGCACCCGGCACGATGATGATGGCATTTTCGCCGCGGGCGTCGTCAACGACGATGCTGGCGGTGCCTGTCGAGCGTTCAGGATCCGTGGAAATGAAGGCAGTACTAATACCTTCCTTCCGATAGATATCACGGGCCATCTCGCCAAAAGCGTCGCGACCCAGGCGGCTGATGAAGTTCACCTTTGCGCCCTGACGGGCTGCCGCAATGGCCTGGTTCGAGCCTTTTCCTCCGGGGCCCACTGCGAAGGTGTTGCCGCGCAAGGTTTCACCCCAGGCCGGCATGCGGTCAGCACGACAAACCAGGTCCGCCATGAAGGATCCCAGGACTGTGATGGGTTTTGTGCTCATATGTTTTCCTCAGTTATTTCGTCGATGATGACGCCCTCGGGGTTGTTGGCGAATGGGCTATTGGAGCGCATCGCAGGGGTTGGCGTCGAATGTTTCCACGATCACCGTGCTTCAGTTAATATCTGCGTCGTTTATTCAGCCAGGAGCCACGCCATTACCTTTCCGCTGCCCCGTTTATATTCTTTCCGTCGTTGTCCTTACGCTATGCGCGCTCGGCTCGGGATCTTGTTTGCCGGACTGACGGTGGAGCTGCGGGAGATCGTGCTAAAAAACAAGCCGGCGCAGATGCTGGCGGTCAGTCCCAAAGGCACGGTTCCTGTTCTGGAGCTGGCAGGAGGTGATCGTTCTGAGAGGCTCGTTATTGAGGAAAGCAGGGAAATCGTCGAATGGGCGTTGCGGCAGAGTGATCCGAAGGGTTTGTTGAACACTGATTTAGTAAGCGCTAACGCCCTGATCGATCGCAACGATAACGAATTCAAACACTGGCTGGATCATTATAAATACGCGGATCGCTATCCAGAACTCTTCCAGTTGGATTACCAGCAAAAGGGTGAGGTGTTTTTGCAGGCGTTGGAAAGCTTATTAGCCAGGAACCGGTATCTCCTGGGGAGTAACATCAGCATCGCTGATATTGGCATCATGCCTTTTGTACGCCAGTTCGCCCATGTCGATCGGGAGGTGTTTTACAGTCTGCCCTATTCGAATTTACAGAAATGGCTGAGGGATTGGCTGGAACATCCAGTGTTCCTGCAGGCCATGATCAAATTCCCGTCTTGGCAGGAAGGCGATGATGAGGTGGTATTTCCACAAATAACCGCGTTCGCAAGATCCTAAAACACAGCCGAAACCCGGGACAGATTTATTTAATCCCAAAACGTTCTCACCCTCATTGGTAGAAAAAAACAGAATCTGGACAAAAAAGCATGCAAATCGGCGTGATCGCAGACACTCACAGCAAAATGCGTCCCGAAGCCCTGGAGGTTCTCGAAGGCTCGGACCTGATCCTTCATGCCGGTGACGTAGGGCGTGACGAGGTTCTGGAGGCACTGGAGGCAATCGCGCCGGTGGTTGCTATCCGTGGCAATATCGATAACACAGGCCGCGCAGCGAATCTTCCCGATGTTCAGGATCTGGAATTTCTCGGCCACGCTTTTTACATGCTGCACGATGTCAAAACCCTCGACATGGATCCGCAAGGCCGATATCGCGTGGTAATTGCGGGCCACTCCCATAAGCCCCGTAATGAATGGATTGACGGTGTGCTTTATTTCAATCCAGGTGGCGCCGGGCCCCGGCGATTTACTCTGCCGATCACGGTGGGACGGCTGCGGGTGAGCGAGGACCGTGTGGTTGGAGAGATTATTGAACTTCCGGTTTGATTAATGGAATCATGGAAAACCGGGACAGACTTATTTTTTGCACACTGGTTTTCATCTTGAACGGCCTTTGTCGAAAAATATCCATTTTAAAAGAGCTATCAAACAACCATGACGAGAAAGACATTAGGTTTAACCGGAACACGAAAAAAAGCCCCTGAACCAGTGGCTACGGAAGCCGACGCTCGGGTTGAGAGTGAGGTTGAAAGCGATGCTGATCCCCAGAAACGTTTTTTAAACGCTGTCGCTATCAACCCCGCGCCGGGGATTCGTCTGGAGTCGGGTTCAGAACAACTCACGGTGCGCGCGATGGATTTGATCACGCCGATTGGCATGGGGCAGCGAGGTTTGATTGTTGCGCCGCCGGGTTCTGGCAAATCGACGATTTTGAAGCATATTTGCCAGGCGGTGGGAAAGGCGTATCCGGAGATTAAACTTTACGCGTTATTGATCGATGAGCGACCGGAAGAGGTCACCGATTTCAAGCGTAGCGTCCCGGCTGAGGTACACGCTTCGTCTTCTGATGAAAGCTATGCTCATCACGTCCGCGTTGCCGATGAGCTTCTTGATACCGCCCGTCAACAAGCGGGCGAGGGTGAGAGCGTCATGATTGTGATTGACTCCCTCACCCGGCTTTCGCGGGTGCATAATGCGGAGCGCAAGGGCGGCGGCCGCACCATGTCGGGCGGGATGGATGCGCGCGCGATGGAGATCCCGCGGCGGATGTTTGGCGCGGCACGTAACCTTGAGAATGGCGGTTCGCTGACCATTCTGGCCACCGTTTTGGTGGATACCGGCAGCCGGATGGACCAGGTCATCTTTGAGGAATTTAAAGGCACGGGAAACATGGAGCTGGTGTTATCCAGAGACGTGGCGGATCAGCGAATCTTCCCCGCGCTGGATATTGCCAAAAGCAGTACGCGCCGTGAAGAGCTGCTATTAGACCCTAAAGATTTGGGCCCGATCAGGGCACTGCGCCGGGCCCTCAGCGGTCTCAAACCGCTCGAGGGCACTCAAAAGCTGGTTGAGCTGCTGGAGAAGTACCCCACTAATGCCGAGCTGCTGAAAAACATCCCCGGGCCAGAAAACCCCGGCCCTGGGAGCGCGTAAGAGTGGTTGGTTGTCCCTATAGGGTTAGTCCCAGAAGCCAGATAACCATTAACACCACCTGGGCCAGAAACGCCGGAAAGCGAACCAGGAAAACCATCCAATGGTTGACGGAAATCAGGTGCGACACTGACTGGAGGATACGTGCTGCAACAAACAGCATGGCCAGCCCATCGGTCACAGATGACTGATCACTGACATGTGCGAGCAAAATAACCGCGGCAAACAGGGGCGCCGTTTCGAGGCAGTTGGCATAGGCGTCTGCCGCGCGCTTGAAGAACGGGCTGTCCTCTGGGTCGCGGCCACGCGTCCAGGCATTCGCTCTGCGCTTCGCGGTCAATACCATAAAGCCACGGTAGCCGATGCTGATCATAAGCAACAGCAAGGTCCATCCTGTATACGCCGCCAGGGCGGTCAGGGAAATTGTCATAAGTGTTCTCGTTTTTGTTGGAATGGAAATCGGGTCTTCCCGGATTCTGTGGACCCGACGGCTTACAACAGCGTGATTGTCTGGTGTGAGGCATTCGGCGAATTCATCACGTCAGCTCAGTACCGGCCTTAAGTCAGAGGCCTTAAGCCAATACCAGAAAAACCGGGAGAGGTTTATTCCCCCGGTTTCGGATCCTTATTTCGAACAGGTGTACAAAAAACGTAACAGCCGCCTTTCGGACGTTAACGTATGAACGCACTGCAAAAATCTCTGCACGCCCAGAAAATTTTCCTCACCTTCAGATGCGATGAGTGCGTCTTTGCGTTTTTCCCGCGCATCGTGCCAACGTTTGGACAATAGCGCAGAATTCTCCGTGGTATCACGGGCTTCAAGCAACTTGAGACCGGATTCTTGTATCAATTGCTCATTGGTCCCAGGCGGGCTGAAAAAATACAGGCCGTCTGGGCATCGGCTCTCAAGCTCTTCATGTGAAATCAATCCTCCAATAACTAAAGCGTCACTAAAAACGAATCTGCCATCAGATTTGAGCAACCTTTGCGTGTTGGAGAGAACTTCTTGTCGACGAGGGACATGACACAGAACATCCGTGGAATAAATGGCGTCAAAGGAATTGTCTTCATAGGGTAATTCTTTGGACGCATCGTGTTGTTCGAATTTGACGATGTCTGCGACCTGCTCTTTATCGGCCAGCGCCGTCGCTGTTTTCACGCCCGACGCATTTAGCTCAAACCCGAGAACTCGGCAGCCGATGCGTTTTGCCAGGTCTATAGCGTAACCCCCAGATCCACACCCTATGTCCAGGACCGATGAGTCGGATGTCAAATTCAGCAAATCAGGGAGTTCGTGAGATTCTGCTGTCGAAGCCCAGCTGGTTTGGCCATAGTCCTCGCCATAAGTTTCCTGACGGATTTCGCTGTAGGTTTCAAGTGAGTAATTGCTGTACGAACTGCTATAAAGATCAACTTTTTCGGTCATGGATTCTGCCCTTTTGTTGTGAGCTCAGTCCCTTGCGCTTGGCGCTATTCCTTCAGCCGGACGAGCAATTGGCCGTCCTTAACGTGGATATACTCCGCGCCGGCTGCAAAGGATTGCCAGAATCCCGGGTTGGCGCCGAACTCGTTGATCAGGTCTACATTCTTAAGGCTACCCAGCCCGGTGTTCGGGATGGGTACTCCGAAAACCGGGACAGATCTATTTTCCCCCTGCCTGTTCCCGCCGAACCAGCAGTACCAAAGCCAGCGCCGCCAGTGATCCCATTACAGCGGCGAAAGTGATCCCGGTCGTCATCAGGCTGGTTACGCTCGCCATCAACCCCAGGCCGATTACTGGCACGGAGATAGCGATATAGGCCACGACAAAGAAAGTGGACGTCACCGCTGCCTTCTCCCCCGCAGGGCTGGCCGCAGCGATGGCGCCCATGCCGGCGCGGAATGAGATGCCCTGGCCCATACCGGCAATCACAGCGCCGCCGATGAACAGCGCAAGGGACTGGGTATATATGCCTAGCGCTATCGGAATCACACCGAGCATCAGAGAAACGCAGCCCAGAGGTAGGCGCAGCCTGAGCGGCAGTGTGCCCTGCAGGAACTGACCCAGGGTTGAGGCGATGAAGATGCTGCCGGCCACAACGCCGATCAAAAATCGATTGTCGTAGCCCAGGACCTTGCCCATCATCGCTGGGGCGATGGATGTGAAGAAGCCGCACATGGCGAAGCCTGCGAAACCGGCAATGGCGGCGGGAATAAATACACCGCGGACTTCCGCTGGCACGTTCAGGCGCTGGATGGACAGTTTGGGGCGAGCGGCTTTCGAAACTGTCTCAGGCGCTGCCCAGATGCAGCACACGGCCAGCACAGCCATGGCAATGTGCACCAGAAAGGTCAGGTGCAGTGGCCAGGGTAGGTACTGGGAAAGAGCGCCGGCTAACATCGGGCCCAGGCCCAGCCCGCCCATGTTCGCCGCCGTGGCAAAGAAAGTGGCTTTCTCCCGCCAGTGGGGCGGGGCAAGTTCAATCACTGCCACCGTGGCTGTGCCGGTAAAGATCCCTGCGGACAGCCCCGAGAGCACCCGGCCGGTGAGGATCATCGCCAGGCCATCGGCCTGCCAGAACACCAGGTCACTGATGATGGAGCAAGCCAAGCCCGCAAACAGTAAAGGCCGGCGGCCTATCTGATCAGACCAGCGCCCGGTCAGTACCAGCGCGGCGATCACACCGAAGGCATAGGCGGCAAAGATGATGGTGATCATCAGGTCGGAAAACCCGAAACTTTCCTGGTAGATCGGGTAAAGAGGCGTCGGCATGGTGGTGCCGATCATCGTGACACTGAAGGTGAAGGCTGCGCCCAGGAAAATAATCAGCGGAAACAAGCGGTGTTGCTTGGGTGAGGGCATGCAGGTGTCCCGGTCGGCAATTTTAAAAAGTTGGCTACCCTATCAGAAGCGGCAGGCGCACCACAGCTTTAACTTGGCTGTAAGGAAATGATAAGGACTCAGCCAGCTTATCCCCGCTATTCCTTAAGCCGGACAAGCATTCGGCCGTACCAGAAACCGATGATGCGGCCCGTGCCGGCTGGCATAGATCGCTCTATCACTTATACTGAAGTGGTTAGCTCGTTTTGGGGGCAGGGTAGCCATGAATCGGAAAGCTTACACAGCACCAGGCGTTCCCGACAATGAAGAGGGACGACTCGACGAGTTGTATGGCCTGGAGCTTCTGGATACCGCGTCTGAACTGCGGTTTGACCGTTATACGAGTTTGGTGGCGGATGTTTTTGGCTTCCCTATCGTATTGATCACTCTGGTCGACCGGGATCGGCAATGGTTCAAATCCAGATTGGGCTGGAATCGGAACCAGTGTTCACGTGATATTTCTTTTTGCGGTCACACCATCCTCGCGGATTCGCTGATGGTTGTACCCGACGCGCTGGATGATCCGCGCTTTGCAGCCAATCCATTGGTCACCGGCGATCCGCAGGTTCGGTTTTATGCGGGGGCGGTTGTGCGAGGACCTTCAGGGCACGCTCTGGGTACACTCTGCGTGCTGGATTACCACCCTCGGTACTTCGACGATGAACATCGTTCCCTGCTGCGCCGATTCGCAGATCTTATCGAGAATGAAATCGCTCACCAGGCGGACTTGCTGGCTTTGAACAAACAGGCACCAGGGCGTCTTTAGGAACAGCTGACCCTGCTTGGCAAATTTTGCCACCTGTCCCTCAAATGAAAATCTCATAGGGAGACAAGCGATATGAACACCGCTTCATCTGCCTATCCAATCGGTACGTCCGGCATTCCCTGGGGCGAGGCGGAACGTGCCGAGTGGCTGTCACGGCAGACTCGTCAACGCAGTTACGAATCGGATGTACTGAGTGTGGTGGGGCGTCTGGGTTCGCGTTTCGACGTGGAAGAGTATGGCCGTCTGGAATACGGCGCGGACGTTTATCCGCTGATGGCGATCCGCAGCCGCAACTGGCGTGCCGACCGGCCCGTCGTGCTTATTACAGGCGGAGTGCATGGCTATGAAACAAGCGGCGTTCATGGCGCACTGCAGTTCGTTGAACAACATGCGGCGGATTACGCTGGCCGTGTAAACCTATTGGTCGCGCCTTGCGTCAGCCCCTGGGCCTACGAACGCATCCATCGCTGGAACGCGAACGCGATCGATCCCAACCGCTCATTCCGCGATGACGGCCAGGCCGGGGAGTCAATGGCGCTCATGAAACTGGTCGCTTCGATAGACGAGCCGATACTGCTGCACATCGACCTTCACGAGACCACCGACACTGACGAAACCGAGTTCCGCCCGGCACTTGCGGCCCGCGATGGCAAACCCTTTGAGCCGGGTAAGATTCCGGACGGTTTCTACCTTGTGGAAGACACCGAAAGCCCGCAGCCTGAATTCCAGCAGGCGGTGATCAACGCAGTTGAAAAGATCACTCATATCGCGCCGGCGGATGACAGGGGCGAGCTCCTCGGCTCACCGGTGGCCGCCCGGGGCGTTATTCAGTACCCGCTGGCGCAGCTTGGCCTTTGCACCAGCATGACTAGCGCCCGCTACAGAACGACCACCGAGGTCTATCCTGACAGTGACCAAGTGACCCCCGAGCAATGCAATGCCGCGCAGGTTGCCGCGGTGTGTGCGGCGATCGACTATGCGCTTCGCGTGTTCACACCCGATCAATAATCTCACACAACGCATCCAGCCCATCCGTCAGCGCCGCCGGACCGGGCTGAAGAATTAGGGGTGACTTGATCTCGTACAGGTGGTTGTTTGCCACGGCCGGTATATCGGCCCAACCGGGGCGCTCGGCCACTTGTTCCGGGCGGAATTTTCGCCCGCACCAGGAACCGATGATGATGTCCGGTTTGCGGGTGATGACGTCTTCCGGGTTCTCGATGATGCGTTCTCTGGCGCCCGGCTCGGCGGCCCGTTCCGGGAATATATCCTCGCCACCGGCAATGCCGATCAGCTCCGACACCCAGCCGATGCCGGTGATCATCGGGTCGCCCCATTCTTCGAAGAAGACCCGCGGACGGTCGGGTTTCGCGCCTTTGCCCGCACTTCGTTCAGACCTTATCGTTTCCACCCGGTCGGACAGTTCTTGTGCGTAGGCGTCGGTTTGCTCGGCCAGGCCCAACATGCCGCCGAGGGTGCGAATCATGGACAGAATTCCGGCGACGGTCCGCTGGTTAAAGATATGCACGGCCACGCCGCTACGCACCAGTTCGGCGGCAATGTCCGCCTGCATGTCGGAAAACCCCACCACCAGGTCAGGCTTTAACTCCAGGATTCGCCCGATCTTGGCAGAGGTGAACGCGGAGACTTTGGGCTTTTCCTGCCGGGCTCTCTCGGGCCGCACGGTGAACCCGGATATGCCGACGATGCGGTCCTCGGCGCCGATGGCGTAGAGAGTTTCGGTGGTTTCTTCGGTAAGGCAGACGATGCGCTGTGGATAATTCATGGGGTCACTATACCAACGAAAACCGAGACAGACCTATTCCTCACTGAGCCGATTGTAGTGATTCTGACACTAGCCCCAACTCCTCAAGTATCCGGGGGGCATCAAAGTGTCGCTGACCGATGAAGGCAATGGCGTGGGTACCTTGAATGCGCGTGCCGCCAGGGCTTGGAATGCCCATTGGCCAGAATACGAAGCGTTCAGGCCGCCGGGACTCCGGAATCAGGCCCTGAGCGTTGAACGGGCTGTAGTGTTGTCCGTCCTGGCTGGGGAGTGCTCTTAATTCCGCGTATGGCAACACATTCATAGGTTTTACGGACTCTGGCATTTTGGTGGGCAACACGCCCAGCACATGATGCGTGTTGGGCTCCAGCCACAGGGTCAATGGTTGTTCCGGATCTAGTGTTCGCCCGATATTGAATGGCTCCTGGGTAACAGGCAGTGCTGGCTTAGGGCTGAAACCGCTGGCGGGGAAAAACTGATACCAACACCCGCATTGGTGCATCTGGTCATAGCCCAGAACGGTGCCCGAAGACGACAGATGAACGCGCCAGGTGAGACCATCGAACTGGCCCGCGAGCAGATCCAGTGGCTGACCAGGCCTGCGTTCTTTAAACCAGACGCTGTAATTCAGTTGTGTCGTTATCTGGTCCTGATACCGCCCGAAGCTGATGTGGGTATAGAGAGTGGGCTGGCTGATATCCCGAATAATGGCTCCGGAGGCGTCGGCTATAAGCCGCAGTGGGCGGTCATTGGCAGCCAGGCCATTACTCGTGTGTTTGATCGCTATCGCAGGCATAAAGGCGTCAAGCAATTGGTCCTGTGTCGCTGGGGCGAGTAACGGTATACCCAGAGCATCAGGCTGCTGCCGGCCCAGTATCGCCGATGCTTCATCGAGTTCCAGGGACGGCGCCTGCCGCTGATAATGCGTCCACTGCCCGATGTTTTCGGCCCTGGTATTGGCAAAATCGCGCTGTTTTCCCTGAAGGTAATCGTGCTCGTTCACAACGCCCATATAGAACGGAATAGCCGTCAAAGGATAAAGGCCAAGCCAGCGTTTCCAGCTTTGATAGTGATCATCGGGGGTTACGCCGGTTAATCGGGGCAGGGCAGCCTGATGTTCTACCAGTGCCTCACCACACTCGCCAAGTGCGCGCTCCACATCTGCCTGGGTGCCCTGCCAGTGCTGGCTCAGCTGCCTCTTGTCTGCCGGTGGCAGCCGCTTCCACTCCATCAGCAGGCCTTCAACGGCCTTGTCATTTTGACGCGTCAACCAGCGCTGGTAGGCGACGTCAGACAACTCGCCCGAATCGAAACTTGCCAAAAATCGTGAAGTGCGCAAGTGGGGGAAGCCCTGCACGCGCTGATGCCGGGCATCCACAAGGCCGAGTTCTCGTGCCGTTGTTTCCAGAGCGCCGTATCCGACCAGGCACTCGGCGATGTCTTCCTGTATCAAGGCCTGGGGTTTTCCCATCGGCTGCTGGTCGACCGTGGCGACATTGATACTGGCGCAGCCTGACAATACCGCGAGTGATAGAGCTGCGCCTATCCTGAAACAATGTGTATGAAAGGTATCTGGCATGTCTCGGGAACTCTATTGCACGCTTGAATTGTGGCGATCACTGCTGCAATCGCTGGCATCAGTGCGGCTGGCATAGTTCTGCAGCGCACTGAGCAGTTCGGCCGCGCGTGTCATACCAGTGCGGTCTGACAACCATTGAGGCATGTGCCCACCGGGTTCAATACGCTGTATATAGTCGACACGGGTGGCACCAGAAAGTTCGGAGCGCAGCGTCCAGCTTCCGTTGCTAAATGGAATTCTCTGGTAGCCCGCCATCTCAGGCACAGCGTTCGGTCGAGACTGCATATTCAGGGTTATTGGCGGACCTTCGTGACGGGTGAATAGTGTGACACTGTCGCGGGGGGACATAGGCCAGGCCGGGTCCGTCGCCAAATAGACCAGGGTCTGGTTCTCCTGCGGCCTTGCCAGGATCGTCAACGATCCCAGGTCCGGTACCCATTGTCGTAGATGGCAAGGTTCTTCAAGGAATGCCAATACCTGCCTCACTGGTGCCGCCACCAGGACGGTGGCGCGGATCTCGTCCGGGCCCTGGCGGGGTATACGTTCGACTTCCACCGCGACCGCATAGCCCGACAAACTGAACGCCAGGGTAGCCAGGAAAACAGGCGCCATGGCCCTCAACAGGTCTTCGTAAAACATGGCGTTTCCATCGTTCGGCCCAGCCGGTGAGCTCTGTTCAGGCATGGGCGATTGCCCGCACGCAGCGGCGGAATAGCTCGCCGGAAAAGTACCGGTGTTCGCCGGGTTGCTCTGCCACAAAAAGCTGGCCGCCGGAGCTGTAGATGCCGCCCTCGATCATCAGGTTGTCAGTCATCTCGAAGTCTTCAATGGTCTGGCCGAGCTCGTCCAGATCAGTGGCGCCTGCCCGCTCCCGGTAGTATCGGCTATCAAGGGTAAACCCGAAGGCGGGCTTGCCCTGGCCGATCATGTAGCCGACTTCGAATACGGTACCCGGGTCCGCGCTGATGCCGCGGAACGGCGTCAGGTTCGCGATGATGGCCTCGCAGCTGTCCATCAGTTCCTGGTTGGCCCGGTAGATCCGATGGCCGCGTTTGAACTTTGCCTCATTGGTGGACAAGGTCAGTTCCGTATCCAGCGGGTCGATGCCCTCCAGCCCGTATTCCTGGAGCAGGCGTTTTTTCTCGGCTACGATGGCCTGGTGCTCTGCGGCGGGGAAGAATACTTCTGGACCCGCGAGGTAGATGCGTTTTGGTTCGGTCATAAATCTCTGCGCAGTGCCTCGGGCGTTATCTCGCTGATGGACTTGCAACCGGAAAGCCCCATGGTCAGCTCGAAATCGGTTTTCAGGTTGGCAATCACTTCCCGCACCCCGGCTTCGCCGGCAATCGCCAGCCCGTAGACCCAGGGCCGGCCAAGGCAGACGGCGGTGGCGCCCAGGGCAAGCGCCTTGAAAACGTCGGCGCCGGTGCGGATGCCGCTGTCCATGATGACCGGTATCCGGCCAGCTACGGCTTCAGCCACCTGTGGCAGGGCCTCGAGGCTGCCGATAGCACCGTCCACCTGGCGCCCGCCGTGGTTGGAGACAATGATGCCGTCCATGCCATGGTCCACCGCTTTGCGGGCATCGTCCGGATGCTGGATGCCTTTCAGTACGATGGGCAGGCGGGTGTGATCACGCAGCATCTGCAGATCGTCCCAGGTTAACGAGGGTTTGGAATAGACGGATATAAACTCCTGCACGGCCGCCATGGCCTTGCCGGATTTGATGCCATCGAGTGCACCGCCGGGCCAGGACTGGCCGATCTGTTTGAGGCTTTTGAGCGTTTCCAGCGATAGCTTGGGCCGCGCTGTACTGCCCTGCTGGCTCGGGTTTTTCAGGCTTTCCAGGAAGACCGGATCGCTGGTGTATTGGGCAATGCCTTTGCCCCGCAGAAAGGGCAGGTAGGCCAGGTCCAGGTCCCGGGTACGCCAGCCCAGCATCGTGGTATCCAGGGTGACCACGATGGCTTCGCAGCCACAGCGTTCGGCCCGGCTGACCAGGCTTCGCACCAGGTCGTCGGATTTGCTCCAGTAAAGTTGGAACCAGCGCGCACCATCGCCCATGGCGTCGGCTACTTGTTCCATGGGCTGGGATGCCTGATTGGAGAAGATCATTGGTATGCCTTCGGCCGCGGCAGCACGGCCAACGGCCTGGTCGGCACCCTCGTGGGCCATTTCCAGCACGCCGATCGGGCTCAACAGGAACGGGCTGGGCAGGGTTCGGCCGAACAGGTTAACGGTGGTGTCCCTTTCGGAAACGTCGTTGAGCATGCGTGGAACAATGCGCTGGCGCTCAAAGGATTCCCGGTTCGCGCGCATAGTGCTTTCCAGACCGGCCCCGCCAGCAATGTAGGCGTAGGCCTCCGCGCTCATGGCATCGCAGCCCTTGCGTTCGAGCTCGTGAAAATCCACCGGTACCAGCGGTTTTTCGCCGCTCAGGCCTTTGCTGTAGATGTCTTGCTGGCGGTTGATGGTTGGCGATCGGTTACCGGCGAGGTTATTGTCCATGGTGGTCATCCGTTGTTGTGGGGTCAGGCCCCCGTGCATTTTTCGGCTCTTAGAGTTCTATTTTCCAATTTATGGGGGACTCATTTGCCTTTTTGTTATCAAATACGATAACAAGGACGCCAAGCATATTACAGAGAGGACGGGGGCGGCTGCCGGTGAGCGAAGTCGGTGTGGTGGGGGACTATTGAACTGCCGGTTTGAATGGGGTCATTCCGCCATCGCGTCTAAATCGATGGCTTTTCTTTCAGCAGATCTCTGATTTCACCCAGAATTGTTTCCTCCCTGGTCGCTTCCGCCGGCGGTGCGGGTACCACTTCCTCTTTTTTCTTTAACGAGTTCATCCACTTAACAACAAGAAAGACGGCAAACGCTACGATCAGAAAATCGACAATTGTCTGAATGAACATGCCGTAGCTCAGGGTTACGGCCGCTACCTCGCCAACCGCAGGCTTGAGCACAATCGCCAGCTCGGTGAAATTGATATTGCCAAGCAGCATCCCCAGCGGTGGCATCATGATGTCCGCCACAAATGACGATACGATCTTTCCGAAAGCCACTCCGATAATGATGCCAACGGCCATGTCCATGACATTGCCACGCATTGCGAACGACTTGAATTCCTTGATTATACTCATGAGCCGACTCTCCATTAGGCGTTCTTATAAATCTAGGCCTCTGGTTAGCTTTTGTATAGCTCTAAATGCCGCTTGGCTGACGCCTAATCAGGTGTGGCGGATGAGATGCGGGCTATCATTCTTTGTGTTGTTGACGTTCGCCGAAACTGTCACTGCCTTTAATTGGTCTGACGGCAGGCGGTGAGTGACCGTTCGCAATCGCGCGCGGTCAGTGATGTCGGGGTTCAGCCAGTCTCTGAGGCAGGCTGGATCCAGAACCACTGGCTGCCGATCATGGATGTGCCGGAACGATTCAGCGGCAGGCTCCGTGATAATGGCGCAGGCGGTGGTTTCACCAGATTGTCCTGGCGTCCATAAGCCTGCGAAGAATATGGCGGGGTGCGTCTGTGGATTAGCGGGCGCGATGTAGTAAGGCGTTTTGCCTTTTTCCGTCTGTTGCCATTCGTACCAGCCGTTGGCGGGTATGAGGCAGCGATGATGGGCGAAGGCTTCCCGGAAGTATTTTGAGTTGGCTGCAGTCTCAGCCCTGGCATTGATTGGTGAGGGCGCTTTTTCACCCGCCCAGACCGGGCGAAAACCCCAGTGAGAGTGCGCCATAACCGGGGTGTTGTTCATGCTCATCCGGATCATGGGAATGCCAATACCCGGGGGAATGTTGTAACTGGGTTCAAAGTGGCCATCCACGTCCATACCCTCGGGAAAATGGTCGAGGATCAGGGTGTCCGGTGGCGTGTAAAAAGTGAACCGTCCGCACATGGCTTTTGCCTTCAGGGCTGCCTGAATTGGAACTCGGGAACTACGGCATCTTTGTTCAGTATGAGTGTATCAGGCGTCAATGAGGGCACCCCAGAAAAACGAACCCCAGGTCATCTATGTCCTTCTGTCGTTAGATCGTTACAAAATTCCTAAGGTGTAATGCGCAAGACTGATTTATTTTCCACGTTTAACTAAAGGAAAAAGCTCAGTGAATCAAAAGGGAGTTCTTTCGGCTTGGAGCGATGAAAAGGGGTTCGGGTTCATCACTCCAGAGGCCGGTGGCGAGCGGGTTTTTGCTCATATCAGCGTTTATGCGGGTCAGGGCCGGCCCGTGTCTGATCGTAAGGTGAAGTACACCATCACCACAGATGCCCAGGGGCGGTTGAGGGCAGGGCGTTTCGAGTATGTGGGTGCGGCCGGTATCGGCGCTGGTATTGCGCCCGGTACTTTGTTGGCTGGTGTTGTTGTATTGGGGTTTTTCGCGCTCCTGGCAGGCCTTTTCTATCAGCATTATCTGCCCGTTTCTGTCCTGGCCGCCTACGGTGGCGTAAGCCTGGTGTTGTTCCTGATGTATGGGATGGACAAAGCGGCTGCGCAGCGGGGAGGGCAGCGCAGGGCGGAGAATACGCTGCACCTTTTTGAGGTTTGTTGTGGCTGGCCAGGCGCGCTGATGGCGCAGCAGGTATTTCGCCATAAGACGCGGAAGGGCAGTTATCAGTTCGTTTTCTGGCTGGCGGTTTTGGCAAACCTCGGCGCCCTGGGCTGGCTGATGGTTGCGCCGGAGGCTATGACTTTACGACAACAGTTGGGTTTTGATTTGTCGCGGGCCTCGTGTTTGGTACCTCTCTATTTATGACAGCAAGTCTTGTATTTCTTTCCGCTGCCACAGGGACAGGGTTCATTGCGGCCTGGTTTGAATTGGCCCTCGCTGGTTTCACCCTGCAGGTAATACCAGTGGCCGTTCTCTTTGAGGAAATGTGAACGTTCTTCGAGAAACCCGAAGCTCTGGGCAAGGCGATAGTTGGCCCGGAAGTGAACAGTGCCCTGTTCGCCGTTTTCAGTGCTATTCAATATCCGAAGTGAAACCCAGTCGGGGGAGTCTTCCAGGCTAAGCGATCCTGGTCGAGTTCTGGGGTGCCAGGTCGTCAGAACGTAGTTCGGCAGATTTAGCACAAAGGCGGCATACCGTGAACGCATCAGGGTTTCCGGCGATAAGGCGGGTTTGCCCTGATGCAAAGGTTGGCAACATTGCTCATAGAGGGCTTTGCTGCCACAAGGGCACGTGCGAAATGTCATGGGGTCTGACCCCAAACCATCTGCACCTTGTCTCCGAGTGCCAGTTCACCCCCTTCAATCACCCGCGTCGTAATCCCCCCATGCCCGCGCATGGCGTTGTAACCGCCAGGCCCAAGCGCGGCCTCCATCTTGCTGCACGGATGGCACAGGCCGGTGAACTCCAGCACCACGCCACCGATCTGGAATCTTTTGCCCTTCAGGGCCAGCAGGTTCAGGCCAGAAACGACGATGTTGCGCCGGAAAATCCCGGGATCAATGGACTCCCGTTGCAGGCAGGAGGCGATAGCGTACAGGTGCTCTTTCTGGATCAGGGTCACCTGCCGTTTGCTGGTCTCGCTGCCTTTAAAGCGGTCTCCCTCCAGGCCTTTGCCTACTGTGACCGCTACGTTATCGAATGCGATCATTGCCTCACCACGGGCAGGGCGGATTCCAATCCACTCCACGCGGCCGCATTGGGGGAGTGTGTCTAAAAGGGCTTGCATTGGGGTTGGTTCAGGCATCGGCAAATAGGGTCTCTTTTGGGTATTAAATAAGGCCGGGGTTTTTTGAGGTTTTTGAGCCAGACCTAATCCTCATAAATCATCTTACGGGTCATGCCGCCGTCGATCACGAAGTTCTGGCCGGTCACAAAGCGGGCGTCCGGCGAGACCAGGTAGGCCACCATAGCCGCCACGTCCTCGGGTTTGCCGACACGTCCACTGGGGTGTTGCCCGTGATCAGAGGCAGAAAGAGGCTCTGGTTCAGAAGGCGCATCCGCCTGCCAGGCGCTGACATCTATCCAGCCCGGACTAATGCTGTTGGCTCGCACATCGGGGCCCAGGCTGATCGCCAGCGCGTGGGTCAGGGCGAGCAGGCCGCCTTTGCTTGCCGCATAGGCTTCGCTGTTGGGTTCTGACTGCAGAGCGCGGGTAGAGGCCATGTTGACGATGCTGCCCTGGCGTTGGCGCAGGTGCGGTACCGCGTGTTTTACCATTAAAAAGGCGCCGGTCAGGTTGACGTCGATTCGCCGTTGCCACTGATCCAGTTCAAGCGTTTCTATAGGGCCAGTGTCTGGATCTGCGATCCCCGCATTATTGACCAGAGCGTCCAGCCCTTTGCCCCATCGCACGGCTTCCTCGACGGCCGAGGCTACTTCCGGCTCGCGGGATACATCCATGGTGATCAGTAGCAGGTTGTCCGGATCGCCGAAATCCTGTCTGCATGCGTTGATGGCTTGTGCATTCTGGTCGAGGATCACCACTTGCCAGCCCTGGTCCAGAAAATGGGCGGCAATACCTTTGCCGATGCCCTGGGCGCCGCCTGTTATGAGTATGACCGGGGATTGCTGTGCCATGTGTCCTGGCTCCTTATGATCAGGTAATGGGGTCAAGTCTTGTATGTCTTTCCGTTGCCACAGGGGCATGGAGTGTTTGCGGAATTTTCTGTCATAGAGGGTCTAAATAAGAGATGTATCTCAGGCCATGTCCCAGTTTCCCGTCTGCAGGTGGTAGACTGATCTTCGACGACTGACTCGTAAAGCGGTATAGGTTTTTCTATGTGGATGCGTGCCACCTGTTTAATCGACCTGAACATCAAGGTCGAGACGCCCTTTATATTTATGTTACGACCGCGCAGCGGCCGGCAGCAATGGATTGGTCGTGAGCAATACCTGTTAAAGCCCAGCGCACAGACGGTTGAGTTTACAGATCATTTCGGCAACCTCTGCCAGCGATTGTTGGTTCCGCCCGGGCGTTTCTCCGTTCAGACGTTGTTTGATGTTGAAACAGCTGAACACTCTGATACGGCGCCGGGCGCGCCCTTTGTCGAAGTGCAGCAGTTGCCCGACGACACCCTGCCGTTTCTGCTGCCCAGTCGTTATTGCGAGTCAGATCGTTTCACACAACTGGCGTCTTCCATCGTGGCAGGGCGAATGCCCGGATACGATCAATGCAGCGCGATCGTGGATTACATTCGCCGAACCATCCAATACACCCCCGGGACGGGCCAGTCGATTATCAGCGCCTGGGAGGTCACGCAGCGGTCACAGGCAGTCTGCCGTGACATGGCGCATTACGGGATAGCCTGCTGCCGTGCGCTCTCGATCCCGGCGCGCCTGGTCGTGGGGTATTATGAAAACCTGCAACCGATGGACCTGCATGCCTGGTTTGAGGCTTATGTTGGCGGACGGTGGTACGCGTTTGATACGACCCAAAGCAGTATGCAAGGCGGAAGAATCGTCGTCGCCTACGGTCGGGACGCGGCCGATGTGGCCATTTATACCCAGTTCGGGGAGCCGGTCGACATCCTAAATATGGAGGTAACGCTGGATCGAATTCCTGCGCCCTCCTGAAGACAGCTCTCCGGGAAAACCGGGCCGGGTTTAATCACCTTTTTTGAATTTCGCTTTGCAATTGCCGCTCATGCACATTGTGCAGTAGTGCTCACGGTCTTCGTGTTTGGCGCCCTCTGCGATAAAAATGCCGCAGCCGTTGCACAGCAGGGTGGCGACGTCTCCGTTTACTTTCACAATGGCGTGCTCGTAATTCATAAGCCAATCCTCCTCGCACATTCCTTTCGACTGAGCGATCAAACGTTAATGTAAGTGGTTTTTTTGTTTGAATCAGTGTAACGCTATCAGACGTCTACTGTATCGGGGGCTTGTCATTTGATGAATCCATGGGGTCTTTGTTGGGTATTCGTTTTTGGAAGTGTGCTGATCTGGTCGGGCATTGACCCGAAGGATCAATTGACCTGGTTTCTCGAGGTATCGCCCGGAGTCGTCGGCGGTCTGGTTCTGTTGGCCACGTATAGACGGTTTCCGCTCACCCCTTTGCTGTATACACTGATCCTCGCCCACTGTGTGGTTCTGTTTGTGGGCGGACACTACACCTATGCCGAAGTGCCTCTGTTTGACGGCCTGTTTGGCAGCGAGCGAAACAACTACGACAAACTGGGGCATTTTTTCCAGGGATTGGTACCAGCGTTAATTGCGCGGGAAATTCTTGTGCGTCGCAACGTGGTGCGCGGTGGTTGGCTGGTGTTGTTTGTCGTTTCCATTGCACTGGCCTTCAGTGCTTTTTATGAGCTGATCGAATGGTGGGTGGCGCTACTGTCGGATGAGGCCGCGGACGCTTTCCTGGGAACCCAGGGGTACGTCTGGGATACGCAGTCGGATATGTTGATGGCGTTGGTCGGTGCCGTCTGTGCGGTGGTGTTTTTGTCTCGTTGGCAAGATGCGCAGCTGTCGGGGCTTGCGAAGGAGAGCCAGCGAGCGCGATGATGACGTGTACAAGCAAGAGCAGAGTTCCCCAGAGGGTACCTTTTTGAATAAGCATCGTTTGAAAGGATTTGCGGCGCACTTGTGCCTCGCGTTCCTGTTTGGCTTCCTTGCCTCTCCAAGTGCCGTGATGGGAAGCAGCAAACTGACATTCGCATTCAGCGAAAGATCACCACCTTACAGTTCGACGCTTCGCGAGGAGGCTGTCGGGCTGTTTCCGGATTTGGTGCGGCTTACCTTCAGTTTTGTCCCCGACTAAACCACAGAAAATGTGGCGATGCCCTGGTCAAGGGCGCAGTACAACGTCAGTCTGGGCCTCACGGATGGCCTTCTCACTTATCCGTCGAAGGAGCGTGAGGGCTACGCAATCTTTTCAGCGTTATCACTCTTTACACTGGACTACGGTTATCTGGTTTATTCGGCTGAAAACCCCAACATAGGGCTGATCGAATCGGCTACGAGCTTTACTGATCTGGCCAATCTGACGGTGATTGTCGAAAAGGGCTCTGAGTGGGAGGCGGACAACATCCCCGACTTTTTGGAGCGTGTGCCGGGCCAGGACGTGACCGCGATGATGCATCTTCTTATGCTTCGGCAGGCCGGGGATTTTTTGGTGCAGCCTGCTGAAGACGCCCGATTCGCCGCTCGAAAACTCGGTTACTCGGAGAAGCTGAAAATCCGCAAGGTGAGTTTTATCCCGAATTCTCTGATCCCTTTCCACATTGGCGTTTCGCGGAAGCTTCCGTCCGCTATGGAAGTGATCAATCAGGTTGATGCGGTCATGCAGAATCCCGAATTCCAGTCACAATTGAACACACTGATCGAAAGTTATCGATAAAATAGAGAAAAGCGCATAACAAGCGCAGCCACAGGGCCCTATTATGCAGTTGGATAAAGCAAAAAAACGGATTGCAAAGCAGGTAAAGAAAGGCTTCCACGGCTATCCGTTAGTTTCGCTGGAGTACTTTGGTGAAAACTACGTCGGTAGAGAGCCGGATTCAGCCACCGAGGTGGTTATCTCGTTTACCGAGGAAGAGGGCGCGAATCCCCAGAAGCAAACGTTTGTAAGTGCCGGCGACGCTCGGGAAGATGAAACGATTCAATCCACCCTCCTGAAAATCATTGAACGGGCGGATGCCAAAACAGTGACTGAGGTGGACGGCACTTCCATTCGCAATGAAAGTTGATGCTCACCGTGTTGCATAATCCGACAACACCGGATCGGTCAGTACATTCAGGGCGCGATACTGGAACAGGCAAGATTCAGTTTCGGTCCATCAGTCTGTAAACCCAGGCCGACTCGCCATTCTTCAGCGTTAACTCCGTTCGTTTATAGCGAATGCCCAGCCGTTCATAGCGATCCAGAGCTCTGAGTTCATCAGCATTGACTGTGATGACCTGTCCCTGCGTAATCGCCCCCATAGCCGGCTTGAGATCCAGCTCCTTCTTCTTGAAGCCGGGTAATCGTGCGGGCTTACTTTCGCCTGCGCGACCCATCACCAACCAGCGTACCCAGGGCTGCTTCAAAGTGCCGTACACAAAGACGGAATAGGTGGCATTGTCGTCGATAACCGGTAACTCGACGGTCGGGTTATAGCCCAATGGGCTGGCAAAGGTTAGCCAAAGATAGCCAACCCCTGACGCGAGGAGTGCGAGGATAATCGACAGGGTGAGGCGGATTCTGCGTTTAATCTGATGTGCTCCATGGTTTCTGCTGAATTGGCTTCAGGCGGGGTCCGTCTTAAATGAATGTCCAGGCCAATACCCTCGTAATCTTGTTGCCCTGCTTCATCTCTATTTCCCGGCTATCAATCGCACCAAGCTTACGAATCAACTTCTGTGCTGGCTTCACATTGTCGGCTTTTGACACCAGGCTGGTAAACCAGCGGCATTGCGTTGAAAACCTTTGGCTTTCTCTTATGAGCTTTTTTAGAAACAGCTGTTCACCGCCTTTGCACCAGAGCTCGGCTTCGAGTCCACCAAAATTCAGAGTAGGGGAGTCGGTTTTTGCTGTCTGTTCACCGCGGCTACGGGCAAGGTTACTGAGTTTCAGTCGGCTACCTTTGACAGCTTCATCGAGCGAGGCATGGAAGGGTGGGTTGCATACGGTGACGTCAAAGAACTCACCTGCCTGAATGATCCCTTCAAAGATGTGGTGTTTATCGGGCTGCTTGCGCACTGTGAAGTGGTCTTTCAGTGCGGGGTTGTTGGCGATAATCGTGGCGACGTTCTCAAGCGACTGAGTGTTAATGTCACTGCCGACACACTGCCAGCCGTAAATCTGGCTGGCCAACAGCGGATAGATTCCATTTGCGCCAGTGCCTATGTCGAGCAGCCTGACGGCGGGCTGTTCAAACCCAGAGCCCAGAAGGTCCGCCATGTGGTGGATATAGTCGGCTCTGCCCGGAATGGGCGGGCAAAGCGCACCTTCCGGAATGTCCCAGCCGACAATGCCGTAGTGTTGGTTTAATAGCGCGGCGTTGAGCGTTTTTACGGCGAGTGGGTCTGTGAAATCGATGGAAAGGTCGCCATGAGCGTTTGGTTTCACATGGGCGGCGAGTGCTGGGTGGCCTTTAGAGAGGGCCGGAAAGTCGTAGCCCTGGTTGTGTAGATTCCTCGGGTGTAGACCTTTACGAACAGGCTTGGCCTTAATGTGTTCGCGTCGATGGGAGTTGCTCACAGTAATAGGTCCGCGGATGACAGCTTGGAATACCAGGGTTAATGCTCAAAGGTTACATTATATTTATCGAGCAGCATTTTTTCCCGCTTGCCATTAATAGACATACGGCCTTCGTCCCATATTCTAATAAGCTCCTGTCGTTTGGCAGCAGGAATTTTCCTCGAGAAGATGGGCCTTTCATGCAATTTTTTTTCTAAGCCAGGGTGCACGATTTTAAGTTCGTCATTCAGTTCAAGTTTGTGTAGAACATACTGAAGTATGAGTTCGTTATCCGCATACAGGTCGACCCTCCCTTCTTTGATCATTTGAAAGACTCGGTCGACCACATCATCGTAACCTGCAATAACTTCGACAAAATCGGCGTTTTCACGATCATCAATATAATTTTGATAATCAACACTCATCGAGCTGTAATCCCAGCCTGGGCCCGTCGCGATGCGTTTGCCTCTTATGGACTCAATGCCATTGTAGCGCCACGGATCTTCCCGTCTGATTACAAAAGCGGTGGTGTAGGCAAACGTTTCTTCGGTGGCAAACACGAAGTCTTTCTCTAAATCGCTTGAATACAGATACTCGGGTAAAAGATCGCAAACACCCTCTGCGACCATGTCTAGTCCTCTTGCCAGAGGGACCTCGTAATATTCGAGGCTATAGCCTTCAGCAGCGTATATTTGATCCAGCATATCAATGACGACACCACGATCAGAAGACGCTTCTGACGGGAATATCGTCATTGGTGCCCAATGGTCGTAGCAAACGTGCAATGTCTCTGCATGACTCGTGGCGGCGCCGAAGAGGAGCGCGAGAACTACAACAGGAAACCGCTTTTTGGTGTTCGGTCTTTTACTTTTCAACACGGTTGCGGCCCTTGTCTTTTGCGTCATAAAGTTTTAAATCGGCCCGCTTAAAAAGGTCATCAATTTTATGGTCTGTTGGCATAGAAGCATCAATGCCGATGCTCACAGTGTAGGTAACCGTTAGACCATCGAGCTCTATCGTTGAACGGCTAACGGCCTCTCTTATTTTATCCGCCAGCTGGAAGGCCGCGTCGAGGTCTGTATCCGGCAAAAATATTGCGAACTCTTCCCCGCCTACTCGTCCAATCAGGTCAGACTTTCTTAAATACGTCTGGATAGTCTGTGTAAATTGATTGAGCACTTTGTCGCCGATGAAATGGCCATGAGTGTCATTGACCAGTTTAAATTCATCGAGGTCCATTAAAACAAACGTGGCTGTTGAGTTCTGGCGTTTGGAAAGATCGAGCAGTTGTTGTGCCGTCTCAAAAAAGCTGCCCCGGTTTAATATGCCTGTCAACGAATCCCTTGTTGCTAAATATTTAAGCTTATCGTTTAAAAGCTGTAACTCCGCTGTACGCTCTGCAACAGCAGCCTCAAGCCAATTCCGTTTGCTTTGCTCGTCTTCCAATAGTTGTTCCCGATTGCCTTCCATTGCAGACAGCATCATATTCATATGATCCTGGAGCTGGCTAATCTCATTATCGTCAAGGTCCGCCAGGTTGATTCTTTTGTCGATATTTTTATTCAGTTGAATGTCATCCACCTGTGATACTAGCGCTGTCAAAGGCTTTGCCAAATAACGATCAAAGGCCCAAGTAAACAGCCAGAACAAAATGGATATCTTCACGATTGCGGTAATTGCGATCAACGAAAAACCGAACAACACGCGGTCTAAAACGATTTCCGATGACGAATAGAGTGTTAACGAACCAAGAAACATCTCTTTTTCTTTAAGGGTCCAGTTTAACTTTGATTCGCTGTCGAATATTGCCAAGGGAACCGAGGAAGGATCGTAGGACCGTTTTGATATCATGGTTTTGCCATGCTGATCAAAGATGTCGACGCCTTCAATAATAGGCATTTTCATAAGCCCGGAGGTAAGTACTTCCAGTTGATTGTAATCGTACTGCCACAAACTCGCTGAAATGGGTTCCCCGACTGTTTCCTCCAGCTGTTGTAATTCATTTATGATTGAGTCCTGCGTTTTTAAGTATTCTGTCAAAAACTGAGCGCCTGTAATCAGGCCAGCGACGCCAATGTAAATGGAAAAAATAACGCGCATCATTTTTTGAGATAGATTGTTCGGGCGAAGGAAACTGGTAGACACTAAGAATGACCCTGCGTGATGGCGTTGATCAGTTTTGAGTTTAGAAGACTGTCGCCTTGCAGAACAGGCCAAGGGCTTTTATTTGCGGGATTTCTTGCGCTCGTCCTGGTAAACCACAAACCGGTTCCGTCCTGACTCCTTGGCTTGGTACATGGCCTTGTCTGCCAGCGATACGGTTTCGTCAAAGCTGCCGCCCTGCCAGGTAGCGATACCCATTGATGCCGTCACATGCAGCCTTTTACCTTGATAGTTTACTTCGCAGTCCACGACGCTTTTCAGTATTTTCTCGCCGATAACGCGCAAGTCGACCTGTCTTGAGTCGTAGACCAGAACCATGAATTCTTCGCCGCCCCAGCGGCCGAAGCTGTCGATTTTTCGGATGGTCTTTCGGACAGCGTTTACAAAAGACTTGAGGACGAGGTCGCCTGCGTCGTGACCGTGGAGGTCGTTGAAGCGCTTGAAGTGATCAATGTCGAGCAACATGATTGAAAAGGTGTCGCCGGATCGGCTGCAGCGCAGGACTTCCATATGCCCACGGCTGATCAGGTTGCGTCGATTGCTCACACCGGTTAGCTCGTCAGTCAGCGCCAATCGTGTCAGCTCGCGATTGGCCTTTTTTAGCTCGTCTGTCCGCAAGAGCACCTGCTCTTCCAGGGTTTCATTGGCGTCCTGAAGTTTTCCCAGCAGGTCTTCCAACTGATTTTGCTGTTCAATTTCCTGAGAGATATCCCGGATGATGCCGACAAAATGGGACGTTTTGCCCCGCCAATCACGAATCGGGTTGATCACAAGATTGTTCCAGAAGGGGCTGCCATCCTTGCGAAAGTTACAGACTGTGATGCGGATCGGCTCGCTGCGTAGAATCGCGTCTCTGATTTGAGCGATTTCAGGTTGATCCGCTTGGGGGCTGTTTAGGAACCGACAGTTTTGACCCAGAATCTCATCTTGATGGTAGCCGGTCATTGTGGAAAAACTCTCGTTATAGTAGATGATCGGCTGATCGTTTCCTGCTTCGGTAATGAGTACACCTTCGCCAGTGGCTTCCACCGCGCTTTTGTACAGTAGCAAGCTGCCGCTTTTACGCCGGTTCTGGCTTACAAAGGCGGCGGCAAACAGCACGATCACAATGAACAGCACGATGACTTCCTGCATCAACAGTGCCGTATTTTCTGTCGAACCGGTGACAAGGGGGTTTTGACCTACTGCGGTTGCGGTAGCCGCGTACACCACCACGACTGAGGCGAGCAACGAACCGGGCAGGGGGCCAAGGCGCACGGCCGCCCAGAGCGGTGCGAGCATGACCAAGAGTGGCGTCAGGGCCAGCATGTGCCCCCCGAGATACCGATGTTAAACACCAGATAACAGGTGAGAAGCGTTGTGGCGATCAATCCCGCCCACTCGACAAACCCGGCTGACAGATATCGGGCATCTGGCCAGTAAACCCGAACGTTGAAAAGCATGTGTAGAACAGGGGTCAGCGCGATCAGTCCGGTGGCATCGCCAAACCACCAGATACGCCAGAAAACCACGAAAGGTTCGGGCTCGAGCAGAATGTACGTGTAGACAGAGGCGCCCGCCAGGGCCGCAATCGGGGAGGCCACGAAAAATGCAATCAGGATGAACAGTGCCAGCTCGCGAGGTTCACTCCAGTCCGGTTGGACAAGCTGATTGGCGCTGAAACGCTTAATAACCGTTGCGGCGATGGCGCATTCAGCCACATTAATGAGCCCGAAAAGAACCGCGGTCTGGACAGAAAAGCTGGAATAATCGGCCAGAACTTCCGCCACAAGGACCACAACGGCCAGTCCCGGCCAGTGCCGTCGTGGTAGCGTCAGGAAGGCGGCCAGCAAAACGGCGTTGGGCGGCCAAAAAACAACGATGCCGGAGGGCAGGCTGAGGAAATGCACGCCGATGAGCGCAAAGCAGTAGTAGAGGGAGCCTACCCACAGAAGCGCGAATAAGGCCTTGAGCATGGGCATCTCCTTCGCACATGCCTGTAATCACAGGATTGGAATGACTTCGTCTGGTTCCGCGTTCTTTCGCGGGGTTGAAGAGTCGGATTGAACCTGCTTCGGCCCTCCTATTAACCATAGGCTAAGGCGGAGTACATGCAAGCGCCTCCATCCGCGTGCCGGTAATCCAATGTGTATTTCAGGACCCATGCTTTAACGGGTAATCCTCTGAAATAAACGCCGCTGCTGGTTATACTGGTGCACCGTTAACTGTTCCAGAGAACTCTATGCCAATTGAAAAGGATCAAGTAGTGCTGTTTCACTACAGTGTCAGTGATGATCAGGGCAACGCTATCGAAAACTCCCGTGGCGGCGAGCCGAACGCCTACCTGCATGGCCACGGCGGCGTCATCCAGGGGCTGGAAGAAGCCCTGGAAGGTCAGGAGGCCGGCGACACGTTCAGCGTCACCGTCACGCCGGAGAAAGCCTACGGGCCGCGCAAGGCCGATGCCGTGCAGCGTGTGCCGATCAAGCATTTAACGGGTGCCAAGCGCTGGAAGTCTGGCATGATTGCCCAGGTGAAAACCGAGCAGGGCCCGCGCCATGTGCTGGTCGTCAAGGTTGGCCACAAGTTCGCCGATGTCGATACCAACCATCCGATGGCGGGAAAGACCCTGACCTTCGATATCGAGATCATCGACGTCCGCGATGCGAATGCGGAAGAGATTGCCCATGGCCACGCGCACGGGCCTGGCGGTCATCATTGAGGGGTCAGTCAGTACCGGAGAACGTTTTATGGAACTCGAATCCAACACGCTAACGATGACAATCCTGATGACGCCGGATAAGGCCAACTTTGCCGGTAACGTGCACGGCGGCACCTTACTGAAATACCTGGATGAAGTGGCTTACGCCTGCGCCACCCGCTATGCGAGCACTTATGTAGTCACCCTGTCGGTTGATCAGGTAATGTTTCGGCAGCCCATACATGTCGGTGAGCTGGTCACTTTCCTTGCAAGCGTCAATTATACCGGGCGCACCTCTATGGAGGTCGGGATCAAGGTGATCACCGAAAATATTCGCGGCAAGATAGTCAGACACACCAACAGTTGTTTCTTCACCATGGTGGCGGTGGATGAGAAGGGGGCGGCCGTCGAGGTTCCTAAGCTGCAGCCGAGTACCGATGATCAGATCAGGCGTTTCGCAAACGGTGAGGAGCGGCGGGCGATTCGCGTTGAGTTGGCGGAGCGTTACAAGGCGCTGCATGATCAGAAAAGCAAGGCACAGACTCAATCGGATCATGATGAACAGTGACCTGAAGTCATGAGCCCTTTCATTCAACTTTGTTGACTCGCAATAACTCTGGATCCAACCCATGTCCCTGGCTGAAAAAATCTGCCTTTCAGCGGCGTTTCTGTTCTTCATGACGGGTTTACTCACCGGCATCTGGAAATATCGGCACATAGCCCGCAGCGAGAATGCAACCTCGCCGGTCTACGTGGATATCGCTCACCGCAGTTCATTGCTATACAGTTTTGCAGCGCTGCTGCTGGCCGTGTTCAGCGCCCACAGCGTGTTGGCCGATTGGGTTAACACCATTGCTGCGTTGTCCGCACTGGTGTTTTTCGCCCTTGCCATTGGTACTTACGTGATCCACGGACTGCTGCAGGACACGGATAACCAGCTGCGTCGTCCCCATCGTGTGGGTAACCGACTGCTGCCCCCCTGGCTGACCGGGCTGTTTATGTGGATGCTGGTCGTTGGGGAAGTGGCCGGTGCGTTTGTTCTGGGTACAGGAGCAATGCTGGGCATCTGGGGCCCGTGACTGACCAGCTGTGTGTTATTTTCTTTTGCTATCGTGAAATCTAAGCTGACTTGAATGATAAGAAACGTTCACTGGAGAATGCGGGTGTCTCAGGATCTGGCCACGCTCAATAAACAGGCCATTGCGGCTGCAAAACAGCACATCGGAGAGGTTGCATGGCCTACGGTCCTTCTGGTGGCGCTGATTCTGATGGCGTTTGCTATTAACCTGGCCCTGTTCGCAGCAGACCTGACGTCCGCGTGGTTTGCGACGCCTATGCTCGGTGCTCTGACCTACATGGCTTACACGCCTCTGCATGAGGCGGTCCATGGGAACATACACGGGAATAATCAGCGGTTGAGGTGGCTGAACGACCTATGCGGGTATGCGGTCGCACCACTCATTGCGGTGCCTTATCAATCCCACCGTCTTGAGCACGTTACCCATCACCGATACACCAATCAGCCGGACAAAGATCCAGATCTTATGGTTAGCGGTATGAGTCGCGGGCTGATCAGTGCCATCGCCACGGCTATCCGATTTATCTGGCTTCAGAATACATTTTTTGCCCGATACCATTGGAGGAGCGCATCGGCCAGAGAGCGCGGGATTTATTGTTCCGAGGTGTCGGTGTCTTTAGGTTGGCGAGTGGCGGTTCTGATGATTGTGAATCAGCCCGGAGTTTGGGTTGTGATACTGTTTGGCCTCCTGCTTGGCGGTTTTTTTACGGTTTACTGGTTCGCCTATCGGCCGCATATACCTCACAACGATCCGGACCGTTATCGGAACACCAGCAGTCTTATCATGCCCCGTTGGATGAAACCGCTGGAGTGGTTCTGGCTAGGTCAGAACCTGCACTCCATCCACCATCTCTTCCCGCGTGTGCCGTTCTACCGTTACCATGCGCTGCATAAGGAAATTGAGCCGGCATTGCGCGCTCATGAGACGCCGATCATCGGTGCTTTCAGCCGTGAACCCACCCCGAAATAGAAGCCAGAGCTGCGAGGCGTTCACGGTGAATGGTCGTGAATCAGGCGTTGAGCAAAGCCCAGAAAAAGACCATCTGCGCACCAAAGCTGATAAAAAACGAAAAGGTACGGACCAGAGGGATCTTGAATGTGAACGCCAGTGCGTGGGCCAGTCGCATCCAAAAGTAGACCATGCTGGCGATGGCGGTCGCTTCTGTATTGATTGCAAGCGAGTTGGCCACTAGCACGAGCACACCAAAAATGACCAGATTTTCGACCGCGTTTGCATGGGCTTTCATTAGCCGCTGAGCCCAGGGAGACTGAGGTTTTGGGCTGTCCGGATAGCCCATGGCTTCTCCGAGTCCGCGAACGGCGATGCGGTTGAGGATGTAGGGTAGCCAGAGCACCCCGGTTAGCAGTGTGGTCAATGTCAGATAAAAAAGTTCGGTCGTCATAACTGGTTTCCTTGCATCGTTTTTTGATTGCGGTACATACGCCGAAAGCTCGTTGCGGTTTGCAGGGGTTCAATCGAAAGTGTTTTTAAAAGTTGGTGTGACTGGCCGGGATGATCGCCGGATGCATCGATGATTGTTGGATATAGTGATATGACTTAACCTGAGATTCAATCGAGATCCAAAACTTCGGCAACGCGTCCTGAAGTCTCGGCGGCGCTTGGCCTTCAGTTATGTGTCCCTTGGAATGAGCAGCAGACAAATGAAAGTGGCCGTTCAGGCTTTGATATCGACATTTGGCGTATTGATAGTTCTTCCGGTTTGGTCCGACACCCATCCGGAAGATTCGTTGACGGTTTCAATTGCAGC
>Ga0306900_1000175_pt1 | contig 34898 bp, 37 predicted proteins | sample AntRauMFilla3765_FD_190416 | JGI IMG/M metagenome (GOLD analysis project Ga0306900, IMG submission 190416) | Saline lake microbial communities from Rauer Islands, Antarctica - Metagenome Filla 3 #765 (v2) (version 2) | ecosystem: Environmental > Aquatic > Non-marine Saline and Alkaline > Saline ... | reverse complement strand
AGACCGTGTGTCTCATCGGATCGAAAGTCAACCTTCTCCCCTTCCTCCATCTCGGACATCTCGAACTCTAAGGCTGAGTCTAGCACCACGTAATGAGCACGCTTTTCTTCTGCATACGTTACGGCATCAACCAGAGCTTCTGGCTTTTCACCAGTCTTAGTATTAAAAACAAACAGCATCGGCTTGATGCTTAGGAGACCAAGTTTTCCAAATATTTCTGTATCCTTCTCCTCAAAGGACTCTTCATTAATCATTCGCCCATCGGAAAGAATCTCTGCCGCTCGCTCGAGAACCTCCTGCTCAACAATAGCTTCCTTATCACCCGTGCGCACCTCGCCGGCTAGCTTTTCCAAACGCTTCTGTACCGCATTGTAGTCACTGGCCACAAGTTCAAGCGTGATTGTCTCGATGTCTCGCACTGGTGCAATCGAGCCTTCAACATGATGAATGTCAGAATCATCAAATACTCGCACCACATGCGCCAGAGCATCAACACTGCGAATGTTTTCTAAAAAAGCGTTGCCGAGACCTTCACCCTCAGCAGCACCCTTAATGAGCCCGGCGATATCCACGAACTCAAAAACGGCTGCCGTCTTCTTTTTTGAGTCAGAAAACTCTGCCAGCTTATCCAGTCGCTCATCCGGCACCGGCACCACTCCCACAGACGGGTCGATGGTACAAAACGGGTAGTTCTCTGCCGGCACCGACCGGTTGGTCAGTGCATTAAAAAGAGTTGACTTACCCACATTTGGCAGGCCGACAACACCGACACTTAAAGACATATGTTTTGTATATTATATTTCGACATGCTGTTTGATTTCTGTTATATAACGCGTTATATAACAAAATTCTATCCTTGTTTGTCTGTGTTGATTACTGCTGCATCAGCTTCTGTAGCTCTCCCTGATACTTCTTAGACACCTCCATCATGGCGGACATCTGCGTCTGTCCGTTCTTTGTTTTTTCTTTCATCTCCTTGGCCATTTTCTGGAAAAGCTCAGGATTACTATCAATTGCTCGTTCCATCTTTTCTTGCTGTGCCTTTGGCATATCCTTCATTTGTGACTTGATCATTTTCTTTATAGCAAATGCCTTAGTCTTGTCCTTACCGGCCTTTGCCTTATTTTTCGCACTACTCATCAGGTCCTTGGCTTTATCAAACATTCCCATAATTTATGATGTATTAGGTTGCTAAGCTATCGTATTCTAACACGTAGAACACATTACTTGTACCCACATAGTACAGTTGACAAATACACTTATAATAAGTAATATATTATCAGATTCACAAACTATAATTCACAAATAAATACATACACAAATGAAATATGGACTTAGTATTGAAATTTACTGTATCTTCAGTGCTTTTAAGGAATCATTTGGTTGTGCACTGCGACTACTACTACATGGACCGATAAGAGTACTTTTCACTATAGCGGCACTGATAATCATTGAGCTTGTTCTCTCTTTCTTGTTCGATACAACAGGATGGATGTTAGCAATGCTGCGTTCAGCCGCAACTCTTTATATATTCATAGTTCTTGCTTACACATTTGCGATATGGCAAGATCAGAAAAATAATACGTATTCAGCTTAACTAATTACCTACAAAGCCCGACCTATAACAGATCGGGCTTTTTAATTAAATAACTCATCGAATGAGTTATTTATGCTTAAATATCAACCGTAGCAATTTTTGCATTCGATTGAATAAATGATTTACGAGCTGATACATCCTTCCCCATCAGGGTGTCGAAGACACGGTCAGCAGCCTGCGCATCATCTACCTCTACTCGCTTTAGCGTTCGTGTTTCTCGATTCATGGTTGTCTCCCACAACTCCTCGGCGTTCATCTCACCAAGACCCTTATACCGCTGCAGCGATACGTTGCTAGCTGACTTTGCAGCCTCCTCGAGGTCATCATCACCATCTGTATCCACTAAGCTTTTCAGGTACTCAGCCTTCTCATCCTCAGTATATACAAACTTCTCTTTTTTACCGTGGGTGATTTTATAAAGTGGAGGTTGGGCAATATAGACAAACCCGGCATTAATCAGTGGTTCAAAATAACGATACAGAAGCGTCAGTAGCAGTGTTCGAATATGAGCACCATCAACATCAGCATCAGTTGCAATAATAATCTTGTGGTACCGCAGATCTTCAATATCAAACGTATCTCCGATTCCAGTACCAAGCGCAATTACAAGGTTGCGAATAGTTTCTGATTTTAAAATTCGGTCCAGACGCTTACGTTCAACATTCAAGATCTTTCCACGAAGTGGGAGAATCGCCTGCGTACGTCTGTCGCGACCAGTCTTGGCTGTTCCACCGGCAGAGTCTCCCTCTACCACAAACAGTTCAGACTCATGAGCTTTTTTAGTCTGACAATCAGAAAGCTTTCCTGGAAGCGTAACATTATCAAGTGCGCCTTTTCGAATCACATTATCCTTAGCTGCCTTAGCTGCCTTTCGAGCCCGTAGCGCTAATTGTGCTTTGGTTGCAATCGCTTTTGCATCAGATGGATTCTCCTCAAAGAAACGAGCCAGGGCATCATTAAAGACCTTCTCAACAACACTTCGTGCCTCAGGACTTCCAAGCTTTGCTTTTGTCTGCCCCTCAAACTGAACTTCAGGAAGCTTTACTGAAACGACTGCTGTCATACCTTCAAGGGCGTCATCACCAGCAAAGTTATCGTCCTTTTCTTTCAGGACTCCCTCGTCACGTGCGTAAGTATTCAATGTTCGTGTTAACGCTGACTTAAACCCAGTAATATGTGTTCCACCTTCTTTTGTATAAATATTGTTAGCAAAGGCCATCAGTCGTGTAGAAACTTCATCTACGTACTGAAATGAAATCTCCACCTCTATATCATCAACCTCCTTCTTTTCATGGAAAATAGTCTGGTGTAAATGCTCATAGTTCTGGTTGTAATCTCGAACCAAGCTTTTCAGACCTCCTTCAAAGTAGTATGTCTGAGATGGAACCTCGAGCTCAAGCTCGTCAAAATAGAAAACCTTCGAGTCATCAATCTTCTCTTCATAATCACGCGCATCAATAATATGAACACGTAGTTCCGGTACAAGATATGCCTGCTGACGGAGATAAGAAATAATTCGATCCCATTTGAAATCAAGTGTTTCGAAAATACTTTCATCCGGCTCAAAGGATACAATTGTTCCGGTTTTATCCGACTTACGGAGCTTCTTTACATCATCCTGCCGAACACCGATTTCATACTCCTGCATATACTCACCACCATCACGGTGGACCACAACCTTTGCCCAGGTAGACAGGGCGTTCACTACAGAGATTCCTACTCCGTGAAGACCACCAGAAACCTTGTACCCGTCACCACCGAACTTACCACCAGCATGAAGCGTTGTCATAATCACCTCAAGTGCCGAAACACCAACATCCTTATGCTCATCAACCGGAATACCTCGTCCATTATCAGCAATTCGAACCTTGTTGTCTGGCAAGAGCACAACTTCTATATGATCAGCATGATCTGCCATCGCTTCATCGCGAGAGTTATCAAATACCTCAGTAATAAGGTGATGAAGTCCATCAATACCAGTTGTACCAATGTACATACCTGGACGCTTACGGACCGGATCCAGCCCTTCTAAAACCTCAATGTCAGCGGCTGCGTACCCGGCTGTTGGAGCCTTATTTTTATCTTTTTTCTTAGGCATTATGAATCAGTATAGATAACTACTCTTTTGTATTTCGTGACTCTATTATAGCATACAGATTTCAAAATTTATCAACATATACCTTGCTATACATTTAAGCCGAATGTCAGTTATAATAAGCACAAATGAGAGTATCTTTTATAGACAAGCAGGCAGCTAATGAGATCATTGCTACTGTACTGCAAAAGCTAGAAAACGACGAGAAGGTGGCTGCCATCCCTTTCTCTGAGCTACATGACGGTTTGTCTGCACAGGCACGTGATCTTTCCGAAAAAATTTGCAGTATACGCCCCCACAACTATGGAATAAAAAGACAAGCGGTTCCTCCAAAAAAAGCTCGTAATCTTATAGTATTACGAAATCAGCAGTATGCCACAGCTGATGGATGGCATGGTATTCCATCTCGACTTGTTCCACGACAGGTTTTTCGTAGCTTTCAAGCAATGAATCATAGTATGAAAAAAGATATTGGTCACGAGCTTGTAATACAGTCTGGGTACCGGTCGCCTGCCTATCAACTTTTTATATTCCTATTCCAGCTTAAGGATAAAGACTGGAATGTTGAGTCTACGCTCAGAACTGTAGCACTTCCTGGATACAGTGAACATGCCGCAGGTGACCGGCAAGGTCTGGATATACGAGCTGCTAAATTCTATGGACCACACGATATGTACGACTTCTCACGGGTACCTGCCTACCGATGGATGCTCCAGCATGCTCGCGAGTTTAACTTTGCACTTAGTTATCCAAGAGACAACGATACCGGAACTGATTTTGAGCCGTGGCACTGGCGACATGAAAAATCTAGTGCGTAAAATGACCACTCGAAAGTACAGTCATGATTTGAGTCGTTGGATTTTCTGATTCGGGTACAGCGTAAGGATAACGAATTACATGGTGAATAATGGTAAAAAATATCGCCACAACAACAAAGAATATGCCAAGAAATCCAGGTAATTTCTTTTTGATTTGGCGATCCTGATATTCAGTATCTTACGAAGAGAAGATATAGGCCTCCAAGTGGTTTTGTTCGTATTTATGTTAAAGATCTACTTATTTATGAATATACTAGTCTTTTATTAATTGAGTCAATGTATTTTTCTAAGGCTACGATTTAAATCGCAGCCGGTAAATTATGATCCCAGTTGTTTACGTGCCTCTCGCAGGGATCTGAGGATGGTCAGCGCGATGCACTGTCAGATTCCGAGAGTGTTGTTCGCGGCTTCTCTCCGGAGAAGCTGGCTATGTGCTTCGCAAAAACAATCTGAGTAAGCTCTTTTATCGTACTGAAAATCTATTATTGTCTTCCAAGGCTTCCTCCACTGCCTGCATCTGTTCGTTCACCTCCTTATCACTAAGGGTACGCTCATCAGATTGGAAGACGAGTTTGAAGGCAAAGGAAATCTGATCCTCCTTTTCATATGTATCAAAAAGCTTAGTTGCCGTTAACAGATCACCGGCTGCATCCTGAATAATTTTAGCAACCGATTCAGATTCGGTGCCGATTGGCGTCCAGACGGCTACATCACGAAGCACGTATGGGTACATAGATGGAGTTTTGAATAATACTGGTGTGAATATATTTGTATCTAATTTTCCTGAAGTCTGCTCAAAAGAGAGCTCTTGAGACACCGGAAGAACAACAGTTGCAACATCATCAGTTATTTCCGGTTTAAATGCATAGTCAAAGTAATCTGAAAGCCCTTCAAAAAGTTTTTTCATATCATCTTTAAAATCATTTCCATCACCTCCTACAGCTAAGGAGAACATCTCTTCATCTGTACTAAAAATTTCACCGATTTCAAAAACTTTCAGATCCGAGGAGGATAGCACCGGCTTGTGTGTCTTATTTATATCTAAAACAGTATCTATATTATTTCGCAATGTTGATCGAAGATATGCCTTATCCTCTGCAACTGGATTTGATAACTTTATTTCTCCTTTATCTACAAGTGAGTATGTTTTTACCTCGGTATACCCTGCCGCAACCATCATGTCTCGCAATACATCAATCGAATTCATTTCTGTAACTGGATCAACCTGAGTCGGCATTACCGGTTGAATTTTTTCATAGCCGTACACGCGACCAACCTCCTCAACAAGATCCTGTAAGCACCGAAGATCAGTGCGCCAAGCAGGAATAGTGACTACAATCCTCTCTTTGTTTAATCCAGAAACCCGACCATACCCAGTTATATTTTTAAATTGATTTGATTCAGCCAATGGTTCAGTAGAGACTTCACCTGATTCATTATGGCGAGATGCGTGAATCACCTCTCCATCACCTATGTATATTCCACAGTGATCAACTCCATTAGGCACCTTTGTTCCGGTCATATACTCCTTGGTTTCATGGTAAATTTCCCCACCTTCATCTTTCTCAGTGTTAGCAAATATAATATCACCAGCTGCAAGATTGGATTCCTGAATGCGCTCCGTGTATGCAAATTGATCTACACTGATTCGTGGTAATGCTATGCCAGCCTGTACAAAAACCCAGCTAACGAATGAAGAACAGTCAAATGTATTGGGGGCATCTCTTAATACACTGGCACCGTATGTGTACGGTGCACCCAATTGATTTTCTGATACAGACAGCACTGTTTCTTTTGGATTAACGACTTCTGTATCACATCCGAGCCTATCTAATATTTCCAGTACTTCTGATTGAGAAATATCAGTGCCGAGAATCAAGTTAACATCATCGGTAGTCACACCGACTTTGTAGTCTGCAGCTACATGCGGATACACATCACAAACATCATCTGAAATTCGAGCACCAGAAACCTCTTGAAGTAATTCGCTAAACCGTTCAAGGGCCCTTCGGGCTCCGGCAGGAGGAACATCGTTTTCAAATCGTTTAGATGCATCTGTACGCAGGTTGAGCTTCTGAGATGTTTTTCGTATTGTTGCTGGGTCAAAACTACAAACAGATAGCATCACGCGAGTTGTATCTGCATCAATACCACTCATCTGACCACCCTTTATGCCGGCTATGTCCAGTGCCTTCTCGGTATCAGCTATAACCGGCATACCGACCTTGAGTGTAAACTCATCTCCATCTAATGTAGTTATCTCTTCCCCGGCCGATGCAGACCGTATAAATACCTTCCTAAGCTCATTCCCGGCCAGCTTATCAAAGTCAAATGCATGGACTGGTTGTCCCAACTCAAGCATCACATAATTAGTTATATCAACAACATTATTAATACTTTTTTGACCCAAAGAAGATAGCTGCTTTTGCAACCATTCAGGCGAAGACTTTACCTCAACATCAATTGCCAGACGTTTCAGAGCTCGCCGGCACGTGTCAGTCTCAATAGAAAGTGAGATATTTTCATCCGTTTTCACATCTTTATCAGTATCAAGATCTGGTGATACAGGGTTAAATGACAGTCCAAGTAAAGCTGCTAATTCCCGTGCAACGCCTTCATGCCCAAGTGAGTCACTAGCTCGATTAGGGAGTACATCGATATCAAAAATAAAATCATCTTCAAATTCTGATACCTCTTCGATTTCATAGGCTCCATGCGTTAATGTATCTGCAACAGCTTCCGGCCCTGGAAGTGATTCACCAATAAACTTTTGTAGCCATTTATAGGATATATCCATATTAAAATTGTTCGATTATACGAAGATCTCCGTTATAGAAAAAACGAACATCCGGCACGCCGTGCTTAAGCATAAGCAGTCGGTCAACACCTACTCCGAAGGCAAATCCTTGATGCTGCCGCGAATCAATACCAACATTATCAAGCACATTTGGATGCACCATTCCGGCACCCATCACTTCAATCCAGGGATTATCTTCATCAGTCATATCCTCATCCTTACGTCGCATATCAACCTCTACACCTGGTTCAACAAATGGAAAGTAACTTGGACGGAATCGAACCTCGGTTTTTCCTGCGAAAAATTCTGAAAAGAAATGTTCCAGAACACCCTTCAGATTTGCCAGCGTAACATCAGTATCAACAAGCAATCCTTCCAGCTGATAAAACTGGGTCTCATGTGTTGCATCCGTTGCCTCATACCGGAAAACCTTTCCAGGAGCGATAATTCGAATCGGTGGTTCATTAGTCTCCATATGTCGAATCTGCACATTTGATGTATGTGTGCGCAGTAGATCTCCAAGTTTATTATCTTCAAGCCAGAATGTATCCCACAGATCGCGAGCTGGATGATCTGCGGGAATATTCAAGGCATCAAAATTATAATGTTCAGTCTCGACATGCGGACCCTCAGCTAACGAGAATCCAAGTTTGTGAAAAATAATCTGTATCTCCTTTACTGCCAACGAAATTGGATGATAGTGACCGCTGGTTGTCTCACTTTCTTGTAAGCTCATATGTGTATAAGATTCCCTTAAAAACTGTGAGCCGGAGAGAGGACTCGAACCCCCGACCTGCCCCTTACAAGGGGGCTGCTCTACCAACTGAGCTACTCCGGCTCACAACCTTCAAAGCACACGTACAAGTATAACAAAATATTCTTCCTTTTGCTGGCTCGGAAGATACTACTGTCGTATCTTCCGAGCCAGCCGCTCGAGCCAGGAAGAAAATGAATTTCTAAACCGTTTAATAGTATCTGTAGAATACACGCTGACTTGATGTGCTCCGCTCTTAAAATAAGCAGATGCTGAGCACACACTCTTTGTAATCATTTTATCTGCCCGTAACCGAAGATCACTCATGAACATTCTTTGCCCAGACCGAACTTCCCAAATCTTTGCTGAGAAAAATATTACAAGCAAGAACGAACTTACTGTGAAAAGTATCGTCATGAAGAGGTTACGAAATTGTCTCGATACGAGAGATATCTCCAATCGCTACATTTTCACCAAATGTTTGAGTAGCTTCGTGCAGAAGATCAGAAATGCTTTTTTCGTCATCCTTAATGTACGCCTGATCTAGAAGTACAAATTTGGAAAAATAATTATCAAGCTTACCAGCGATAGCATTTTCCTTAATATCATCAGGCTTATCAGCAAACTCTTCAGCAAATTTCTCTTCCTGCTTAGTTACTTGATCCTCAGGCACATCATTCCGTGACACGTAATCAGGATTCATCGCTGCTACATGCATAGCTATTTCATATGCAAGTTTCTGAAACTCTTCATTGCGAGCCACAAAATCAGTTTCACACTGAAGCTCTACTAAGGCAGCTACGGTATTATTGCTGTGTACATAAGAAGACACAACACCAGCACCAAGATCACGGCTGGACTTCTTTGCTGCAGTGGCTTCGCTTTTTTCTTCAAGAATTTTGATAGCCTTTTCCATGTCTCCGTCAGCTTCTGTGAGTGCTTCCTTACATTTCATTACTGACACCTGTGTACGCTCACGTAGTTCCTTAATGTTTTCTGTCGTAATATCTGCCATAAATATTAAAATTAAAGTGTAATACCAGCCCCATCAGCATATGCATCACGCAGCTTTTCAAGAAAGTATCGGATACTGGCTGCTCGCGCGTCATTTGCAACAATTGGATAGTCAATTAGATTGATGTCGCAATCAATATTGGTTAATGCAACAACCGGAATGTCACTCTGATGTGCTTCCTCAACAGCAATTGCATCATTCTTGCTATCAACAACAACTATCGCTGCTGGAAGTTTTTTCATGTTGCGAATACCTCCGAACTTGTCCTTTAAGCGATCAATTTCACGCTGAAAAAGCAGCTGCTCCTTCTTTGTATACTTTTCAAGTTCTCCACTCTCCTGGTTCTCCTCCAGCTCGTTCAGATGACGAATTCGACCCTGAATATTGTTAAAGTTTGTAAAAGTTCCACCAATCCATCGTCCAGTAACATACGGCTGCTCAACTGAAGCAGCTAATGTCCGAATGATGTCATTTGCTTCATTTTTACTTGTTACGAAAAGCACTTGTTCCCCTTCCTCTCCTAGTTTATTAATAAACTTCGCAGCATCATCAAGAAGCTTCTGTGTTTTTTCAAGGTCAATAATCTCAATACCATCCTTCAGACCAAAGATATAATCAATAGTTGATGGATGTCGACGACTGCGTGCAAGCCCGTAATGTGCTCCTGCAGCAAACATGTCACCCATAGCATCTGGGCTGACATCAGTCTTTTTTGCTTCTTGTAGTGCTGTAGCTTTTGGCATAAAAAATAGACGCGGTTAGCGTCAATAAGGATAGTAGCAAAAACTTAGGAGTAATGCAATGAAACAGCCGGGAATTTCTTATTAAGAATCAAGCTTTGCCTGCGCATCGGCTAATGCTTGTAAAATATCAGAAATCTCTCCCGACATGACAGCCTCAATATTTGACCAAGACTCATTGATTCGATGATCTGTAATTCGATCTTGTGGAAAGTTGTAGGTACGAATTTTCTCGGATCGACCACCGGTTCCAATCTGATTTTTACGGTGACTTGCCCGCTCACTTGCTTCCTTCTCTCGCTGTCGCTCCTCAACCTTGGCTTCAAGTATTTCCATAGCACGTTCACGATTCTTCAACTGCGTACGCTCCTCTGTGCAACGAACCTGAATTCCGGTTGGCTTGTGTGTAATCTGCACAGCGGATTCAACCTTGTTTACATTCTGACCACCCGCACCACCCGACCGTGAGAATGTCATTTCAATGTCCTCATCCTTGATATTTATCTGCTTCTGCTTTCGAATTGGAAGTATTGCAACACTTGAGGTGGAAGTATGAATACGTCCTGATTTTTCTGTACTTGGAATTCGCTGTACTCGATGAACACCGGTTTCAAATCGAAGCTTTTCATAGATTCCTTTCCCTTTTATCTCGTAATCAGCCTCCTTAACTCCACCAAGTGAGTTCTCAGAAACATTAACTAGCTTTGCCTTCCAGCCTTTCATAGCACAGTAGCTTAGATACATCTCAACCAATTCACCGGCAAATAGTGACGCTTCATCTCCACCAGCCGCTGCTCTTACCTCAAGCACAATTTGGTTAGGAAACTGATCCTCCTTCTGTGCTTTCTTAACCATTGAGGTCAACTGTTGAGATAATGCGTCTTTTTGCTCCTTGAGCGTATCAACCTCTTCAGCAACCAAATCAGCCATACCTTCATCTTCTGCCATTTTTTTTGTTTCAGCTATTTCTTCGTTAATTCGACCAAGCTCACCCGCCAGAAATTTTGTTTCCGGTATTTGAGCCAGATCATCCAGATGCTCGATTACTTCTTTTGGTGGTATTTGATGTAATTCTTTTGCCATATAAAAATAATACCCCGCTAAAGATACCTGTGTAACCAAAGTCTAAACCTTGGTGGCACTGGCTTTCTATAGCGGAGCTAAATTAAGACTCAGTTGTCTTGTCATCTGCTTTGTCGACATCTTCATCAGATTCCGATGTATTCTCAGAATCTACATCAGTTCGTTTATTAGCCTTCGACTTTTCAAAGCGAGCCTTGAACTTCTCTACTCGTCCAGCTGTATCAACTGTTCGTTCAACACCAGTATAAAAAGGATGTGATGCACTTGACATTTCGACACGTGCTAGTGGGTACTCTTCTCCATCATCCCACTCAGCTGTCTCATCTGTTTCTATTGTTGAAGCAATAAGAAAACGCTCGTCACTGGAGGTGTCGAGAAATATAACCTTACGATAATTTTCAGGATGTATATCTTTTTTCATAATATTCTTCTAAAGCACTGCTTATTATACACATTCTTAGCGTATTGAAAAGTTATAAGCAGCATACACGCAATATTCTACTCTGCAGCATCAATTGGATCAATCATGGTGCGCTGGATGTTGCCGGCTCGCTGAAGTACTTGATCTCCGTAGAACTGCACACCAGGTGATTGCCAGTTACCACCAGCATAGTACTGAAGTGCCGCACGGCGCTCGGCGGTATAACCGCCAGAACCTGCGCCCAGATCAGTAAGGAATATACCTGATGCCATGAAGGCATGTGCAGGATTCCATGGATTCGGAACTGATACCCCAACGGCATTAGCTATACGATTTTGGTACCCCTCCCAGGTCGATGGAATAAACTGAGCCGGCCCCATTGCCCCACCCCAACCATTTCCAAACGGACATGATAAAGGGCGTGATTCAGGCTGAAGACCTAAGGCTGATGTAATTCTCTTGTACGGAGCAATATCCCGACTTGGCTTCATGATCTGATCCCACTGTTTTGAGGCCGGGTCTCCGGGTCGATTACAGGTACCAACATTCTGTCCGAGATTTGATTCCTGCTGAATGATCGCAAGAAGAAAGGCTGGACGAATTCCGGTAACACTGGATACATCTCTAGCAATACGTAGTGCCTCGCCAAATGGGATAGCCTCAACATCTCGCAGCGAGAACAACTCAGCTCGAATCTGTGCCGCACGCTGCTGCTTCTCTTGAAGCACATCCTGATATGACCGCTCCTCACTTCGGGCTACTGCTGCCAACTGCTCCTTTTCCTGCTCCTTCTGCTCTACCTCAGCCTTCTGTGCGGCAATCGCTTGCCGTGTGTCAGTTACTCGATCCCGTTGGCTTGATAACACTTCCTGCTCCTCCTCTGCCTCCTGTCGGGCTGATCGTATTTCAGCAAAGCGAGTCTGCAAGGAATCATTAATAGATTGAACTGTATTTATATCAGAAAAGAATTCAGAGAGACTTTCATTTGATAATGCTAGCTCCACAAGTGAGAGCTCATCCAGTGAGGCCCGGCGACGAATTAGTTCCGCCAAAGACTCCTGTTTACGGTTTATTTCAGCATTTAGATCTCCTATATATGACTCCCTGTCATCAATTCCATCCGACAATTCGCTAATACGAATATCATTAGAGCGTATTTCAAGCTGGGCTTTCTCTATTTCAGATTCAAGAATACTAACATCTCGCTCCAGAGTCTGTCGTTCCTGCCGCTTAACACCCAGTCGTTGTTCCTGGCGATCAATTTCATCCTGCAAACTATCAAGTTCAGCCTCCAGCTGAGCTCGACGCTCATCTGACTGAGCAAAGGCTCCTGTTGGGAAAAATGATAATGAAAATAACGCAAAAATAGCTACTGCGCATACACCGGTTGTGGTCCGGAAGAATATCATAGGGTTTATTATAGACGAACGATTGAAGGAAACCTTACTCTTCATCTTTATCCTCAGGACCTTCTTCACCCTCCTTACCTTCTCCCTCTTCATCTTCTTTCTTCTCACCTTCAACCTCGATATCATCAAAGCCAAACTCTTCTTCGTCATCTTCATCGGGCTCAAGCTCTTCAAGTTCTGTAGGCTCCTCAATCAGAACAACAACCTCCTCGTCATCAGCTAAAAGTTCTACACCATCAGGAACAACAATTTCACCGATAGTTGCCTGCGATCCAAACTCAGCCAGGCCAGAAACATCCACCTCAAGATATGAAGGAAGCTTGGTTGGATCAGCCTCTACCTCAACACTGTGAAGAATACGAACAAGTAGACCGCCTTTGTTCTTAATTGCTGGAGCTGTACCGGTAATCTCGATCGGTAGATCAACAGTAACTGTCTGTCCTTTCTCAATTACGTAAATATCAGCATGAATTGGGTTGTCAGTTACGGGATGAATATCAATATCCTGAATCAGGGCTGGTTGAGTCTTTCCATCTTCAATCTCTAATTCAAAAACAGTTGATGTTCCGGCTTCATGCCAGAGCTTTACAAACGTGGACATATCCATAAGGATTGGAGTTGAATCAGCGTCACGTCCATACATAACAGCCGGAAGCATGCCAGCCTCTCGTGCGGCGTTTGTATCATCTTTAAGATCTCGTTTTTTTACTTGGAGCTTTTTCATTACCCATATATGGTACCGAATTTTTTCAGATTCGCAAGCCCTAATACATGAACCGCATATAAATTGACTTATTATATAGAGATATGTACTATTTAGACCAGAAATAAATCCTTCAAACTTAAAAATAAGATGTTATGAAAAATCACTTGCATGATATTCCGGAGCCTGATGCATCACGTATGTCTCTAAATGGAACAAATGAAGTTCGAATCAAATTTCTTAATCCTGATACGGGGACTATAAAATCTCATAATGTGTTCTTCCTTGGGTACGTCGATGAATCTCATTCTTCATTTCGATTTGTTTATACAAACAGCTGGAGAAAGGATCCCAAAAAAACAGAAGGAAACGCACGGATAGCCTGTAAGTATTCTGGTGATCCTGTGAAAAACACTTCTTTTGAAAACTGGATACCGCCCTGCTGGATTATTAAAGGAAATAAGATAGATAAAATTATTCCAATTATATATATCAGCACCTTGGCAGATTATGGAGAGCGATTCAAAAAGAAGTGCAAGAGGATTCTCTACAAAAAAGCCAGACAAGTTTCAGGAGATGATCAGATGGAACTTGATCTTAAATAACAAATATAAAACCGCCAAAATTTCTCGGCGGTTTTTTCTATCGTGATACAATAACTGTATAGATTTACCAGACGTTTAACTTAGATTCTTACTATGTCAAAACTTGATTTTCTAGCCCTTGGTGATATTACAACAGATGATTTTATAAAACTTGAGGATGTTCGTATCGACACAGATAAGGATGAAGGAGATAAAGGCATGAAGGAGATTTGTTTCCGGTTTGGAGACAAAATTGAGTACGTAGATCATGACATTGTTCCAGCCGTTGGAAACGCACCTAATGCAGGTGTTTCAGCTCATCGTCTTGGCCTTAATACAGGTCTAAATACTAACTTTGGAGATGACATGGTTGGTGATATGAATCGTGAACAGCTTGAGAAAGAAGGGATCAACATGGATTACGTCAATATCCACGAAGGCGTAAAGTCGAATTACCATTACGTACTACGCAATGGTCCGGAACGAACAATACTTGTTAAACATTACGAGTATGACTACAAGCTACCTGACTTTGGTGAGGCACCGCGATACATCTATCTTTCTTCACTTGGTGAAAGTTCATTTGATCACCATGTGGAAATCGCTGAGTACATCGAAAAGAGTGATACGAAGCTAGCTTTTCAACCCGGTACATTTCAGATGAAGATGGGGTATGAGAAACTCGAGAAGTTGTACAAAGCTACACACCTCTACTTCTCTAACAAGGAGGAAGCCCAGCTAGTATTAGGAAATGATAGCAGTGACATGAAGGAGCTTCTGAAGGACATGCATGAGCACGGACCGGATATTGCTGTCATCACTGATGGCCCTAACGGAGCATATGTCTATGACGGAAATGAAGCCTGGCATATGCCGATGTACCCAGATCCAAAGCCACCAGTAGACAGAACCGGGGCTGGAGACGCCTTCTCTTCTACCTTTACTGCTGCTCTCGCGCTTGGAAAGGATATCCCAACCGCTCTGCGCTGGGGACCAATCAACTCAATGAATGTAGTTCAGCATATTGGTGCACAGGCCGGACTGCTTTCACAGAATCAATTACTTGAATACCTGGAAGAAGCAGCTGATGACTACGAACCAACTCAGATTATCTAGAGCACTGTAAGTACAAAGTTATTACAAAACCCCGACCGCAGATGTAGTCGGGGTTTTGTTGGGCATTAACCAAAACAATTTTATGACTGCTGGGCGGATGGAGGTTTAGACAGAATCTTAAGAAGCTCAGGGCTGATAAATGTCGTTATGATACTCAGTATCACCATAGCCGTCGTAACCTCCGGGGGAATAATTTCCATCTCCTGTGCAGTGAAAACAACTGCCAGTGTTGTCGATAGCTGCGGAATACTGGAGGCACCAAGCAGACGACTCTCAGATACAGAAAACCCGAGAATACGTGCACCATAAGCTCCACTGACATACTTTGATATTACTGACCCAGCCACAACAGCCAGCGTAAGCAGCCCAAATGACTCCAGATCACTAAATACAGTTAGGTCTGTATTAGCTCCAACAACCACAAAGAAGACGGGTATGAAAATACCGTAACTAATAGCACGCAACTTCCCTTTTAATATTTCATTATTAATATGTCCCGAAAGGACGAAGCCGGCAAAGAAACCGGCAATAATTGAGTGTAGTCCTAGTAGCTCAAATATAACCACGGTGCCAAAAAGAATTACAAACACTGAGCGCAATTCCTGCTGAAAAATATCCTCCTGCCGTCCAAATTTTTGAACAAACTTATCATGAATTTTAGGTATAGCGTACCGAAGAAAAGCCAGGAATCCAATAAGTAGTGTATAGAAAATAGGTAGTGGAATTGACGTAACTGGATCAACTGATTGAAAGAACACGGAAAGCAAAATCAGTGATGCAACATCCTGCAGAATAGTAGTTGCGATTACAATCTGTCCAAATGGTGTATGCAGAACCTTCGTCTTCTCCAGAGATGGAATTACCACCGCCAATGATGATGATACGAAAATTATTCCTAAAAGCAGGGATGTATTGAAATCATACGCAAATACCTGCCCGATACCAAATCCAACAATAAATGGTAATGCCCCGTTAAATAAGGCCAGCAGTGACACCTTGAGCTTCTCTGTATTAAGACTTGATAATCGTGTCTCAAGTCCGGCCATAAACATCAAGAAAACTAAACCAACCTCAGAAAGGAAAAGAATTGTATCATTCTCAGCTGGTGCAAACGTATCAAGTCCAAACGGACCGATAATCATACCAGCAATGATCAAGGCAATAACCCACGGCAAATGAAGCCGATTAAAAAGCTCGGAAAAGAACAAGCTTGCAAATAAGACCAGAAAGAATGGAAGGAGCTGAGTCATGTATATAGTATACCGTGCTATTAGCTATATATGTGAATGGGAAATTAACTTAGTATAGGATCAATCACACCAATTAGTTGCAGTGCCATTAACTACAATGGAGCAGAAATCTCTAACGTATGAACCTCAAGTTGCCGATTCTACCCAGGAGTCATTGCAGTATCAGATTGAGACTACAGCCAATACAATCGAGGAATCTCTTGTTTACTAGAAAATGAAACCCAGTACATACACCACCAAAAGTAAAAGCGAAAAACCACCAAAGCGTCAAATCTCTCTTTTTAGTATGTAAAGTGGATCTTTCACAAATATGTTATATAACCAAATAATTCTTGTTATATAACAAACTTTTTTCTGTTATATAACAAGAATTATTTATGATTCAAAGTATCAAAGTTCAGACAAACGTATCAGTGAGATAATAAATTATTTTATACCTGCTTTATACATAACTAATTTAATAATATAAAAACTACATCTTGTTATTTTCGACTCTTTACTTTTTTTACTGCATCCATGATTGAATCAACACCCATTCCATATTCTTCGATTAGTTGAAGTGGTTCGCCGCTTTGCCCGAAGCTATCATGGACACCAATGAACTCCTGGGGTACCGGTACATTCTGCGACAGTATTTCAGCCACCGCTGAGCCCATTCCCGCCGATACCTGATGCTCCTCGATTGTTACCACCGCCCCGCATCGCTTGGCAGCCTCAATTACCGACTGCTCATCCATTGGCTTGATAGTGTGGTTGTTGATTACCACCGTATTAATTCCCTCCTCCGCCAGTCGTTTGGCAGCTACGAGTGCATTATGCACCAGTGGCCCGCAGGCAATCAGCGCGACTTCCGGATTCTCGCCCTCCCACAGCCAGTTAGCACGGCCGAACTCAAACGGAGACTCCTCTGTAGTGATTACTGGCGTCTTCTCACGGGCAACGCGGAAGTATAACGGCCCATCCTCACGGGCGGCAATATGAACCGTTTTACGGGCCTCTTGATAGTCTGCTGGTACAACGACCTTCATATTGGGCTGAGCTCGCATCAGGGCGATGTCTTCTAACTGCTGGTGCGTTGCTCCATCCGGCCCAACGGATACCCCGGCATGGGCACCAAGAATCTTTACAGACACATTGTTCAGCGAAATAGTGGTTCGTATTTGTTCGTTGTTACGACCCGGTGAAAATGCAGCATAACTAGAGATGAACGGAATCTTTCCCATAGCCGCCAATCCAGAAGCCACTGTTGCCATGTTCTGCTCGGCTACGCCGACCTCTACATAGCGATCAGGAAACTCATCCTTGAAAAACTGCGTCCTGGTTGAGCCAGCCAAATCGGCACAGACGGCAACAATGTTCTCATTTTCACGCGCTGCCTCAACCAGACCTTCGCCGTAACCGTTACGGGTGTAGTCTACTGGTGGTTCCTCAGCAAATATATCTGGATGTAGTTGTTGGTCTTTTTTAATCATGTTTCTTTTTATTTCTATAGACCTCCTTTACCCTCTTCACAAGATCATACATCTGCTTTGCTTTATCGATTGACCCATCTTCAATCTGTGTTTGACTTGAGATAATTTCACTGGCTTGTTTCCTTGAACGTACATTATTAAACTGTTCAAACAAATCACGATTCTCGATAATAAACCTACGATCATCCTCAGGTAACGTATCGAATATATTCTCATCATCAATATTAATCCCAGTATCGAAAACACTTTCTACTTCGGATTCATTTGAGCTTTCTAAATTGTTAATTGATTCCAAATTCATGGTATTTATTCTAAGTGACTTGCCTCGATATGTCCGCCCATCGTGCGTAACTCGCGTAGAAAAGACTCTTCCTGCTGCCCTTTCTCTGGTGGCTTTCCGTGCCAGCCAGGCTTGAACTCAATCTCATCAATCCCCTTCCCTGGGATAGTGTGCGCCAGTATCAAGGTTGGATCTTCGTACACTGCCTTTGATTCCTCAACCGCTGCGATAAACTGCCTAATATTATGCCCATCAACATCAATAACGCGCCAGCCAAAGGCCTCATACTTATCTCGCAACTCCTCAAGCGGCATCACGTCTTCTGTGAATCCATTGATCTGAATGTTGTTTCGATCCATAACGGCAGTCAAATTTCCAAGCTGGTTGGCCCCAGCAAACATGGCTGACTCCCAGATGTTGCCAGCCTGCTGTTCACCATCACTCATACAGCAGTAAATGCGCATCTTCTTGTCATCCATCTTGGCTGCGTATGCCATACCAGCCGCCTGTCCAAGCCCACTACCAAGCGGACCACTGGTAGTCTCCAGGGCCGGGATACGAGTTCTCTCAGGATGTCCTTGAAAACGACTCCCATACTTACGTAGTGTTGTTTCCACCTCACTTACCGGAAAGTAGCCAGCATGTGCCATAGTTGCGTAACGAACCGGCACAATGTGTCCATTCGAAAGTATGAGTCGATCCCGATCCTCCCACATCGGATCATCAGGTCGATGACGCAGTATAGAAAAGTAAAAGGCCGTGAAAATATCTGTCATGCCCAGCGGTCCGGCCGTATGGCCTGAGCCAGCATTTGCCAACATCTTGACGATGGTTTCTCGGATAGCTAGTGCCCTCTCCTCTAGTTCCTTTATTTTGTCATCAGATATAGTCATACGTGTATAGAAATCTGATTTTATTATAACACCAAATCTCAGTCAGCTAATCCAGACTACTCATCAGACCTAGTAAGCTGTTCCAGGGCTGATTCAATATTTTCTGCTCCGAAGATTGCTGACCCACTGATAAGGCGAGTAGCTCCTGCATCCACAAGTTGCGGAGCTGTCTTGAATGTAACCCCTATATCTACACCTATAGATAGATTAGGGTGGGCTTTTCGAATGTCTTTAAGTTTTTGGTACACCAACGGATCTAGCTCTACACCGTGGTAACCAATCTCGTCACTACCCATCAACTGTAGAAAATCAATCTTATCTACAAATCGATCCAGAAGCTCATTAGAATTAGACGGTTTTAATGCCAGGCCAATCCCAACCCCTTTTTCAGCCAGTTTATCAAATATCTCTTCATGCTTTTCAGTGCTATCTGCGTGAATTATTACCGCACTGGTACCGGTGGCTATCCAGTCATCAAGAACTGATTCTGGCCTATTGACCATAAGGTCGACTTCAAATTGCAGCTCCTTCCACAATGGAAAGCCTTGTTTTTGGTCTACGATTTCATCAAAATATGCAGTTTCGGGAGTACCTGTGTACGGCCATGTGGCATCCGGTGCAAATTGTCCATCAATGACATCAATCTGTACAAGCTGAACGTAGTCTTTTACCTGCTCCATCTCAGCTCGCATAAGCTGATAACTTTCTGGAATTATTGCTGGAATTACTTCGGTCATGTTTAAGGTGTTAGGAATCTAGGTGATTAGGTGTTTAGATAATTATTAATTAACTTAATATCTTTCTTGTCTTTCTTGCGACCGTAGGCCTGCTTGAATTGTATAAGATCCTTCAGATTCATGAAAGGAATACCGTCTATAATATCCTCCCTGCTTTTGGCTTCTGCTAAAGTTACTGGATAATCCTCCAATTCTAATTTCGATGCAATTTCCACATCACCTTTATCAAGAAACTCTGTGCCGTCACACCTGTTTGTGTGCTTCCATTCACTTGTCTCCTTCAGCTCTGCAAAAAGACTTTGGGTAACAACTACATCCACATCACTTGTCTCTCTAATTTCATGTGCAGCCAACGTACCACCACTAAAGACAAGATATTGATCCGATGCTAAATCAAGATCCTTCATAATACTGATCACCTGGTCTTTATTCAGCATGCGGCAGATTGTTATCAATTTTTTCTATCCGTCGCTGGTGGCGTGTCTCAGTTGAAAAATCAATGCCCAACCAGCCATCAATGGCCTTGATAGCATCATCCTCAGAGACAAAACCAGCAGCAATGCTAATAACATTGGCATCATTATGCTTGCGGCTAAGCGTGATTATCTCTGGTGTTGATCCATAGTAGACCACGGCACGAACACCTAGGTAACGATTGGCAACCATTGCCTCTCCTTGGCCAGAATGACCAAAGATAATTCCAAAGCTTTCTGAATCATCACCGACTGCCTGTGCAGCCGGGTGAATAAAGTCTGGATAATCATCTTCCTTTCTAAAACTACTGGCACCATGATCAACTACCGTGTGCCCAGCCGCATCAAGGTGCTCCTTAACAGCCTCTTTAAGCTCGTATCCGGCATGGTCTGTAGCAATATGAATCTTCATACTTATTCTTTTTTCTTAGCGCTAATATGTTCTCGTGCATACTCCTTTGTACCTCCAACCTTTTTTCCGGGATTGAAAATATTTTCTGGATCAAAAATTTTCTTCACTTCCTCGAACAATTCATACACCTCTTTTCCGTACATTTTTTTTAAAAATGGCGTGCGTACAATTCCGTCGTTATGCTCGGCTGTAATTGTTCCTCCATACGAAATCACAAGATCATAAAATTCATCAGCAACTGCCATTATTTTATCCTTTTGTGCATCGGTGGTCAGATCCATCAAAGGAATTATGTGGAAGTTTCCATTACCTGCGTGACCAGCAATGTTAACTGCAATATCACTGCCTTCCAGAATATTAATGGCCTTCGGGAGAAATTCCGGTACATCCTCAGGTTTAATACAGAAGTCCTCTATAAATGGAGCTGTTTGCTTGCCCTTAACATGCTGGCGAAGAAGGTTGAAGCTCTGCCGACGCATCACCCAATATTTTTCCTGCTCTTCTTCTTCATATAATGTACGCGAGTATGCATCAAAATCCTCAAGCACCTCCTCTACCTGTTTTGTTTTCTTATCTAATTCTTCTTCAGTGTCCTCGGCGAGTTCTACAAGCAGGATGAGTTTTGGTATACCCAGCATCTTAACTCCAATCCATGCTTCAGGAATAAATCTAGACGCAAAGGAAAAGAAGTTTGATCCAACTTTGCGGGCAATCTCCGGCATAAAACGCAGGCCAAGTTTCAGGGTCTGGTCATCAAAAGCCTCAAGGCTGTCTGGGTCAAGTGGTAGAAGCCTATTAACAAGATCAGGTACGGCATCCCAGTCCTTGAAGAATACCGACACCAGCCGCGTATGTGGCTTCTTTTTAATTAGTCGCACATTAGCCTCTGTCATCATTCCAAGTGTTCCCTGGCTTCCAACAAACAGCTGACTCATGTCGAACGTACCAGACTCGCGATCCCAAACATCCCACAAGGCATAGCCAGATGAATTTTTTGTTGTTGATGGCTTGGCTGCTTTTACAAGATCGTAATTATCCTCAAGAAGAGAATACATTCGACGGTAAATATCACCGATGAAGTTATCCTGTGACTTAACACCTTCTAATTCCTCTCGATTCATCGGACCAAATAAATACTCCTTTCCGTCAGCCAGGACCATCTTTACTGAATTTACAAAGTCACGCATCTGTCCATATCGAAGTGTCTTCTCGCCTCCGCAATTATTCATAACCATACCGCCTAAGGCTGCAATTGATTTAGAAGCTGGATACACTGGCATCGTTAAATGATCAGGCGTAAGCTTCTTTTCAAAATCACGATAGTACACACCTGGCTGCACAACAGCGTGATCATCACTTAGCTCAAGCACAACATTCAGGTGCTCGGTACAGGACATAATCAGGGAATCATTGAGCGGTCCACCAGTCATATCGGTTCCGGCAGAGCGGCCTGTGATGGAAAGATATGGATTCTCTTCCTTGTGACGAGCTACATAAGAAACAATCTTTTCTACATCAGACGCAGACTCTGGAAACACAACTGCTTCTGGATGCACTTGAAAAAGGCTAGTATCACGACTAAATGTCTCTCGTGTCTGATTATCAGCCTTCACCGTCACCCCGGTTTCTTTTGTTATTTGAGTAATATCCATTACAAATTACGAGTTATTTGCCGCCTTTTTAACATGCTCAAGAAGTGTGTGTGAATACCCCATCTCATTGTCATACCAGGCCAATACCTTGACTAATTCACCACCAACGACCCTAGTCATGGAAAGGTCCACAATAGATGCATAAGGTTGGCCAACGATGTCACTGGAAACAAGTTCCTCATCAGTAACAGCAAATACGTTTGACCACTGATCAGTTTTAGCAGCAGCTCGAAGAAGATCATTCACATCCTCCACACTCGTTTCCGTCTCTGATACGAATGTAATATCTGCAACCGACCCGCACGCAACTGGCACTCTAAGTGCAATACCGTCAAACTTATCCTGAAGATCTGTAATTACCTTTGTCGTTGCCTGAGCAGCACCTGTAGATGAAGGAACAATATTCTGTGCTGCGGCGCGTCCTCGACGAGGCTTCTTGTTTGGACTATCAACAAGATCCTGACTTGATGTGTAGGCATGAATAGTGTTCAGCATGGCATGCTTTATTCCAAGCATTTCATTCAGAACAGACACAACTCCTCCACCAGCATTTGTGGTACAGGAGGCATTGGATGTAACCTTGGTGGTCTCAATCTCATTATCGTTTACTCCCATCAAAATAGTACTGCTAATACCTTCTTCTGGCTCACCCTTAGCCGGAGCCGAAATAACAACTCGCTTGGCACCAGAATCAACGTGCTGAGCAGCATCCTTATAATCAGTGAAGAATCCAGTCGATTCCACAACAACATCAACATCATACTCACTCCACGGAAGATCATGAGGAGATTTCTCTGAAAGATACGGAATAGAAGTACCATCCACAACTAGTGAGCCTTGGTCATCCGCAACAGATACAGAAAATGGAGCTCTGCCGTGTACAGAATCGTACTTTAGCAGATACGCCAGGTTGTCTATTGGAGCAAGATCATTAATTGCCACCACTTCAACATTTTCATCATTCTGTGCAAGTCGAAAAAAAGCTCGTCCGATACGTCCAAATCCATTGATAGCTATGCGGTGTGCCATATAAAGAAATAATTACGTTAGTAGTGTATGTATTGTATCACCCTTACTGATCATTGCCGGTAAAAATACTTCCTAGCAAACTGCTCTTTATCCATTCATGCATGTAATGACGATACAGTAAAAATAATCCGATAATAACAGCAAATATAACGCTTGATTCAAATAGCATCTTTTCTGGGTTTGTAATTATGTTCCCGAAATAAAAACCAGTTGCAATGATTGCAGCTGACCAGATTGGCTGAGCGATCAAAATTGGCATATAAAAGTTTCGAGTTGAAACACGTGCAATACCTGCCATAATCACCACAAACTGAGATACAAGATTTATAGGTGCTATTCGTGAAAAAAACATCAAGTAAAAATAATTTTCCCTAAACTTCTCTCGCCAGCTATCATTGGCCTTACTTAAAAATGAGTTAAATTTACTTGTAACCCACTGTGCGATCTTGATCTGCTGAATTTCATAATTCCCTTTTCTGAAAATGTAAAACAATACCGAATCCCTAATTAGTGAGCCTGATATGTATAAAAAGAAAACCGGAAAGAAAGATAGAAAGCCGAGTGATATCAACACTCCGGATATTATTCCGGTTACTGGCCCTTCAAGAATAAATAAAAAAAGTAGTGCAAAGTAGCCGTACTGTGATACCCAGTACGACACCTCTCCGCTCAAAGCTGTTACTGATGTATCCATGTTCTGTATACTATCGCAAAAGTTATACTTTTGGAGAACCACTTCGATAATCACCCACCAATTGGGAAAACTCTCTCTTCAGGTGGTCATGTAGGTAGTGGTAGTAAAGACCAAGAAACACAAGAGCTATCAGCGTAAAAACACCGGCTTCATTTAGTAGCTTGGCCGGGTTCTGAATCGTATCGCCAAGATAGTATCCAGCTGCAATAACAATACCGCTCCAGAATGGCTGACCAATAACAATTGGTGGGTATACTTTACGCAATGGCATTTTCAGTACACCTGCCATAGCAGCAACCGTTTGAGATGATGCAGGTAATGGAGCAAATTTTGCAAGAATCATAATTGGAAAGTAATGTCGCCGGAATCGATCAGCCCATTCAGGTTCCGAAGTATTGCCCTCTCCTAAATAATCAAATCGTTTTAGTGGTTTATGTAGTATTGGAATCTTCTCCAACCAGGCACTGCGGTTAAATGCTAAAAAGTAAATTATTGTGTCGGTAATTGTTGTACCGATAACATACATTAAAAAAATCGGAAGCGGCTCCAAAGCCCCGAGCGATATAAGTATTCCAGATGTAAATCCAACCGAAGCTCCTTCAATAATAAAAAGTGGAAGAAGAATGAAGTAACCATACTGAGATATCCAGCTGAGTATCTCAGCTCCTGCCATAGTTGTTGTAGCAACATCCATTAAAAATTATTTAAATGACTACCGAGCCTTTATTAGTTCCTGAGCAACTTCATCAGCTTTAATGTCTCCATGGCTGGCGTGATAGACCGCCTTCTCATTTCGAATGATCAAAATTTGTGGAGATTCATGTTTTACATCAAGCTCCTCAGCAATTCTATCTGAGATCTCTTTAGCGTTCTGAACAATCACGATATACATACTTTCTGAGATGACATCCTGACGATCCAGTTTTTTAATTCGTTTATGAGCATCAGCGCTTACCGGACAAGAGTTTGAGTGCTTAAATAAGATAACTGGCTGATCCTTTGATTCATTTAGTACCTTCTCCCAAACTTCTGGCTTATGTAGTGATTTCATAGCTTTAATTAGTATCTAATATTCTTACTAGTTTATAATACAATATAAATACAGTTATATCAATGTATATCTTATAATTCAGAGACATCGCGTGGGAGAAAAATGTTCATTCCCCACTCCAATATAGCCCGTAATTTGGAACGTATACCTATTGTACTCATAAGATAAATCGATTTATATGCCACAGTTGCCAGTGGGCCGGAAAATTTAAGTGGTCCAACCTGTGCGTATGTATGACCTTTTCCAACTGAAACAACCAAGCCTTTATCCTTCCAGTGAAAATCATCGAGTGGTTGATTTCTAATAGACTTGATGACATTTTGCGCTGCCTGCCTACCTTGTCGTACAGCAAACTGTGCCCGCATCGGATACGGACCAACCCCATCTCGCTGAACCCAACCTTGATCACCAGCCACAAAAACTTCTGGATAATTTTTAGTATGTAAAGCCTTCGTTACGTGTATACGTCGAGTTTGATCATCTACAGACACCGGCCGGGTTGAAACAATTCCGAATTCACGCGCTTTAACCCCTGCCACCCAGACAACACACTGACTTGGAATAAACATATCAGCCACACTTACTCCGTCTGAGTGAACCTCGGTAACGTACTGATTCGTAACGACATTTACATATTTTTTTTTCTTTAAGGCTGCATGAGCCTTGTCTGCAAACCAAACATCAAGCCCGCTTAGTAGACGATCGCTTCCCTCAAGAATTGTGATTCGTGCCAAATCAATCAGGTCGGGAAATGCAGCGGCCATCTCATGATTAAACAGATCTGCAATTTTAGCTGCCAACGTAACACCGGTCGGCCCACCCCCAACCACAATGACATGAAGCAATTCCTGCTTTTTGTGAAGATCAGTTTCTGACTCGGCTGCCTCAAAATGATTGATCAATCTATTTTTTAATGTTTGTGCGTCCGTAAGCGTCTTTAGGGTATATGAATGCTCCGCTGCTCCGGGAGTATTATGAAATATTGTTTCTGATCCAATGCCGGAAATTAGATAGTCATACGAAATAGTTGTCTCTTTATCCTTCTTCATTTCAAGAGATGTATTTTTTGAGAAGTAGTTTATGGCTTTATTGTCAAAATCAACTTGATTCACATCACCTTGCACAAATCTAACCTTTCCTTTCTCAATCATAGTACGAACAGACTGACGCACGCTGGACGGGGCAAGATTACCAGCAACAACCTCGTAAATCATAGTGACGTATAGCAAGTGATCTGTGTTTGAAAGTAGTGTAATCTCAATATCATCCTGCGGATTTGACCTCTTTACCAGTTCACATACAGCATGAATGCCTGCATAACCACTACCAAGTACGACAACCTGTTTAATTGTCTCAGTAGGTACTTCTTTTGTTGGCGACTTATTCATCTTTATGTACATCAGATTGTAATTGAGGCTTCATGAAAAGTGCAGCAATCCATACACACAGTGTAGATATTAAGGAAAGTAGACAAAACTCGCAAATGGCTTCTATTTCCCAAATCTGAAGGTACAGAAACCAGAAGGATACAATCATACCAATAGTAGACACTCCAAGCAGCACTCCATAAGATATGCCATCCCTGCGATAAAAGAACGCTGTTAAAAATGCAGATAGAACCCCATAATAAAAAACTCCAAATGCAGATACCGGTACGCCAAAAATAACTGCCCATGAGCTTGTTAGGACAGTGCTGCAACCATCAATTAAGCTACACACAACTGGTGTGGCTGAGTAGTGACCCATTGTTAGGTATACTGCATCACCAAGACCAATCAAGGCTGCTGCAAACGCAACACCTATAAAGATAGATTGTTTTTTTGTGCGTATAAAATCAGGCATCAATTTCACATACATTATACAGTGCTTCTTGATCCTCAGCAGTAAGCGATATGTTTTCAAGGGGCTGATCCTCCATCAGATAGTACATAACTGAATCTGAACTTGAAACATGACCAACTCCAAGAGCGTGTCCGAGCTCATGCGTCAGTGCCAGACGAAGATCACTTTGATCCTCAAACTGATACACCGTCATCTTGTCACCGGTGAAGATTGCTTGGCTGAACTCTCGCGGTGAGCCGAAACGCTCGGTAAAAGTACTTGCTGTTTCATTGTATTCTGCAGCCACAGTATTTCCACGATCAGCAAGATCATTAACCTGACGCCTTAAAATCTCCAGATCATCCTGCTGGGTTTCCAGTCGATTTAATTCATCTCGAAGCCGTTCCTGCTCTGCAATCAGATCATCCCGCTCATTCTCCGGAGCGCCACCCTGCTGATTCCAGTCACGAACTGTTTGGTTGTAAGCTTCAAGATCTGCCTCGTACGCATTCAGTTGAGTCTCGTATGAATTCAGACGACTTTCGTACTCATTCGAAGCTGATTGATATGCATTGATAATTTCAGAGTGAGATGCTTCCAGGTCGGTCAACGTGTCCTCATATGATCGAACCGTATCCGTTGTTTGTTGACGATGATCAAATTCGAAATCAATCACAAAATCAGCTTCCGAGTCATAAACAAAGAGTTCTCGGTCTACTGGTGTCTCCCAAACTTCCTCCGCATCAGCAAGAAGCTCTTTTACGGTACTTGTAGACACACCAAATCTAGAGTCTATGTCTCCGACACGATACGGAATTGGATGTGCGCATGGCCCAGCAAATAGGCGGCTTGATGATATACCAGAAAATGTTGCGACTGCCAAAATTCCAATTATCACGTACGTTCCGATTCTATGCATAGTCAAGATTATATCATTTTTACGACTCACTAAGAAAGTTTACAGCCTCTTGGTGCGCTTTTTCAGCCTGTGTTTGAGTCACGTCTGTCCCACCACTTCCTGAAAACATTAAATTTGATTTATCAGAAACATGGCTTAGATCTAGCAGGTGTCCAATTTCATGAGCAAGAACACGAAAGTCATAACTAGTTGTGTACTCAGCCACCGCAACTGTATCCTTGGATGAAAATGCTATTCCATTTAGACCGCCAAGTGAGGGCGTTATAACCACGTATACCTCTCTTGATGATATAGAAGGTAAAATCGACTGCAATCTATCCGGGTCAGCCACTAGTTCCGGGCCAGATAATGACACATCAGATAGGGTGATTTCACTTACAGTGATTGGGGATAGTTCAACTGCTATCTGGTGTAAAATTTGATTAGTGTTTGATATTAAGCGTTTCGGTCTATCCGTATTGCGATCTTCTGATGCTTCTGTTAGGACGTATACAGTGACTGGAATGGACTGTTTATCTGCATTGATTTGTTGTGTGTACTCACCGGTCGCAACATCATCCGGAGTCTTTTGAAATTGAAAGTACTGATACCCTCCAAAGATATACAGCATAGAAAGAATAAATATACCAGCAACAAAGCGGCGAAGTATTTTACTCCCCAGAGAGCGTGGCTGAATCGGCTCAGGCTCCATTTCAAATAGAGTCTTGTTTTCTGAGTAGATTATTTTTTTATTATCCACTAATTATTTTGTTACAGACCCTACAATCCCTTCAAGAATATAAGCCTTGAGCTGAGAAACAGAGATGAATTTACTCTGTTCAACATGTGTGCGAATATCACCAGCGACTGTTTCTGGCGTAGGGTGTTGGGCCAACCAGCTCCAGCTAGTCTTATTCTCGACAACTACATCGATTGATGCACCTTCTATTGTTACAACCACTTCATGTAGTAACTTAATAGGAATGATACGAAGGAGGCGAGCCTGCCCGTATATATCCATCTTCACAATCTCATCATCTATTACCACAGAATCAATTGCCTCGGTAAGGGCAAGTTTTCGCACGTAAAGTGTTAACAGTTCTTGGTTCAGTACACCTCCTGGTAAAATTTCTACATCAATAATTCCGGAAGGAGAGCTTTTGATCCGTCGATTTATTCCGGTCTTAATCTCAATTTGACCATGATCAATCTGCTCACCGTCAATCTGAGAGCGAATCGCTTCTATTGCAGGAGCGGATGTTGTTACCTGGGCAAATGCTGGAACAGCCAATAATGATATGACCAGTATAAGTATGTATGTGTGAAATTTCATATTGTAAGAATGTATACGTTACTGTTATTGATTATCTAATCTACCATCTACGACTGTCGCTTCGCGAACATCATCTGCCTTATGCATACCCTGCATTTCACTAAGCTTATGTTTGATCTTCGACCAGAGCCACCACAGAGCAATCACCATCAGCACAACAGTACCACCAAACAAAAATAGGAGTATCTGTGCAAGTAAAAACGGTCCACCAAGCAGATCCGTAAATGAAAGAATACTAAGCATGCCAAGCATAAGAAGCACTAATGCCGCATAGTAGATCATGTATCCATACACCATGTCCTTCACCTCCTGGCGAGCTGCGGCAGTGAAGCTTGAATCATCTGCTGCCGCTCTTTCTTTAGTGCGGTCAATAAATTGTTTGGTTGTTTGAAAATAAGATAAACGCATATCGATATATTTATTTACGCCTCCAAGACATCAGTTACAATCCTTTCTGATATTGCCTTTATGCGGCGATTTATGCGGCGAACGTAGGGGTCAATCTGAAATGCCAAATCATTTATTCCAAGCAGATATAACCCTGACAGTGAGCGAACACGTGACAATGCTACATACCCCTGCCCAGGTACAAAAGTTCGTGATAAATCAATTGCCGCCTCATCAAGTGTCATTCCCTGGCTTTTGTGAATTGTAACAGCCCACGCAAGCCGTAGTGGTATCTGTGAAATATAAGCATTGTCTCCATCTACGTAGGATCGCTGCCACCGAACACGTTCCGGGGTAATCTCCTTCCCATCACGAGTTTTTACAACAGGAAGTCCGTGACTGAATCGCTCTATAGTGCCACGAGTTCCGTTTACATACTGACCATCCGAGTCATTTTTTATAAACATTACTTCAGCCCCTGATTTAAGTCGCAATGACTCAGCTGCTAATGATCCTCGTTTTAAGGTATTTACCTTTTGCGCTGATCCTGATGTATGCATATCGTACACATGAAGATCTCCCGACAATTCATCAAGATGCTCCTCATTAACAGTGTCGACATCAGCATTATGTGTGTATAGACGGGTAATGTTAGCTATGTCAGACTCCTTCACAATACGGCTAGCCACAACTTCTCGTGTGCTGGCTTCAACTCGCCCTTCACGAATATCGGACAGCACCTGAATAAACTGTTCATCCTCCTGGCGAAACTGCTCAGTGAGATAACACATTGCTATATCTGCCTCATCCCAGACTTGTGACTGCGTTACGTACTGCGGACCGCCACGCTTTGTAATTGGCGGTAGCTGAAACAGATCACCGCTCATTACAAGCTGTATCCCTCCAAACGGTATATCCTGCCCCGAGACGGCTCTAGCAATATCATCAAGAAGATCAAGTTGAGAGGCACTAAGCATACTGATTTCATCAATAATTAGCACGTCGGTCTCGCTGTAACGTTTATGTAAAAATTCCTTTTGTGCCAAAGCATCAATCTCTTTTTTGGTCATCTCATCCTTGATACCCATACCACTCCAGGAATGAATTGTTCTTCCACCAATATGTGTAGCAGCAATTCCTGTCGAAGCCGTGACTGCCACTGTCTTTTCTTGTGAGTGACACCACTCAATATACTGATTAAGTAGATGCGTCTTTCCGCTACCGGCTGGACCGGTAACATAGGTAGAAACACCACGCTGCAAAATATCAAAGGCTTGCTCTTGAGTCATAACTTCTTACATTGTAACAAATCTAAAGATAAAAAGCCTGCTGAAACAAAGCTTTAAATTAAAGAATAATCAGCAATCTTTAGCATATGTAGAAAAAAATAATTTAATCCTTAGCATAGTATGTCTGTCCATGAAGATTGTCCGGGCGCATATCACTCTCGTCACGCATCTTGTAGCCATCTCCGTAGCCCTCGCGCTTCATAAGTTCAGTTGGTGCATTGCGGATTCGTTTTGGAATTTCCAAATTACCGTAGCGCTCCACATCATTCTGTGCTGCTCGGTATGCATCGTATGAGGCTCTTGATTTCTTACAATTTGCCAAATACACGCAGGCATCCGCTAAGTTAATTTCTGCCTCCGGTAGACCAATCCGCTCGACTGCAGCAAAGGCCTCATTTGCAACCACGATAGCTGTCGGAACTGCCTGCCCGATATCCTCAGACGCAAATATAACCATGCGTCGAGCAATAAACTTTGGATCCTCGCCACCAGCAATCATGCGAGCCAGGTAATAGAGAGCTGCATCAGGTTGAGAGGCACGCAAACTCTTGATGAAAGCACTGATTGTATTGTAATGCTCTTCTCCGCGATCAAAGCGAAGACGTGTAGAGGCCGCTGCCTTGTCCAAGGTTTCCTCAGTCACCTCTTGATATAAATCATGTGCTGTCTCAATTAGAGACAATGCTCTTCGTCCATCACCATTTGCAAGCCGAGAAACCAAGTCTTTTGTGTCCTGATCCATCGATATATCAGTGCGCGATATTATTTGAGTAATCTCTTCTTCACTTAATGATTTCAATGTAAAGACCTGTACGCGTGACAGCAATGCAGAAATCACCTCGAAACTTGGATTTTCTGTTGTAGCACCAATCAGGACAAGTGTCCCGTCTTCAACATACGGTAAAAGAAAATCCTGCTGTGCCTTATTAAAACGATGTATCTCATCAAGGAAAAGGACCGTCTGACTAGGTGATTCATCAGCAGCAGCGACAACCGTGCGCAGATCTGCCTTTCCGGCATTAACCGCACTGAGCTCATGCAGATCTGCATCTATGGCTGCTGCATAGATGCGAGCAATTGTGGTCTTTCCGGTACCAGGTGGGCCCCATAGAATAAAACTCATAATCCGAGCATTCTCCACCGCCTGCCGCAGTGGTTTATCAGTACCAACAAGATGCTTCTGTCCTATAAAGTCTTCCAGAGAGGTTGGGCGAATTCTATCAGCTAATGGTTGCATACTTTGCATCATACTACACAGAAAACCTAAAAAACTGAGATCGGTATCCGTATAAGCCTGTCATCAACGCTTGATGGATTACCACGCCCATCAGTGTTCGAAGTAGTAATGTAAAGATACTGTCCTGATGGATCAACAATAACGGTGCGAATACGCCCATACTTATTTTTAAAATGTGTTTGAATATTACCCACCTGTATCTCTGTACCAGTATTTATAATCCGAGCTTCATACAAAGCCTGACCACGGAGCCCTCCGTAAAAAAGTGAGTCTCCAACAATCGCTGCGCTAGCCGGAGCCCAGGTAATATCTTTACCTGAATGCTCTAGAGGAGGCACACCATTACAATCATCATCCACCGGCCACGCTGGATTATACACACCGTCCTGTCCGCAGGTTTCATCCCCCTCGAGATACGGCCATCCGTAGTTACCTCCGGCTTGAATAAGATTAATCTCATCCAGACCACTACGAACGCCGGAACGGCCGTGCTCAGTAACAAAAAGCTGTCCAGAAGCATGCCATGCCAGTCCTTGCGGGTTGCGATGACCGTATGAATACACCGCATTACCGAACGGATTATCCTCCGGAATGGCACCGTCTTCATGCACGCGAAGCACTTTACCCTCCAATGCATCTGTGCGCTGCGCTAAATCTGGATCGGTTGCATCCCCGGTCAGCACGAATAGATATCTATCTGAATCAAAAGCCATTCGACCCCCATCGTGATACATGGCTCCAGAAATTCCATCAATTATAACTTTTGGTTTAGTAAGCTTTCTGGAATCATATTTGTATCGAACAATCTCATTTTCTAATCCATCATTTTTGGTAATTGTTCGATATATGTACAGCCAGTTATTCTGCTCAAATTCAGGATGCAGTGCAATTCCAAGCAGGCCTGATTCACCTTGCTGCTCTGCACCAATAATTGTACGTTTCAATATTTCTCCATCCACAGACAGTTCCAACAATGAGCCAGTTCTTTCAGTTAGTAGAATATTTCCGTTAGGAAGAAAAGCAATCCCCCATGGAACTGACAAGTTATCAGCGATGGTTGTGATTGATTTACCTGCTGCTTCCTGTACCTGTCGACTCTCAGATCTAGACACAATTTCAGCGGTAGTTGTTGCCGCCGATTCTGACTCGGGAGATGGCTGAAAAAACCAGGCAACTGGATTAGAGAATAAAAATGCAGCCACCACAGCCACAGCAACAGCAACAACACTAGTTGTAATAATGATTTTTTTCATAATTTATCCATTCAACTGACGCTGTAGATCTGCAACCATCTCCCGCAGATCTGTAATTTGTTGCTGAAGAGCACTTCTTGAATCGTCTGCCGATGAGTGATTTTGTGATGAGTCACTTGACCGAACTCTTATCTGCACTCGATTACTCTCCGAGGTTGAATCTGATTCTGCAGCTTTTTGATTCAAGGCGGTTCTTGTCTCACCATTCACCATTCCGTATCCAGTCGTGTACTCCGCTCCTGTGCAAACGATATCATTATCACACTGAAACTCCTGTACAGCCTTCTTGGTTAGTGATCCAAAATAATTTGTCTCCTGACCAGGTGAACCAGGACCGGATGATATCAGTCGGTATCCAATCCGATTCAACAATCGTTGCAAAGCAACAACCTCAGTATCATGCACGCCTATGATTAAACGCTTGCTTATAATTTCTTTTACCGGCTGTTTACTACTACTTTTTTTATTTTGGCTAAGAATCACTTGATTTGAGTCGTGCTCATTATTCATTTTATTACTATCTTTTTCTTCTCTATTTACACGATAATTATCAGATTCATTCTCTTCACTTGATGATTTTTTGTCCCGGGTATCACTGGAACGTACTATCATTCGAGAATGTGAGTCACTGGACTTATCGTTACCATTAGTCTCTGACAAGGTCCCATCATCCCAACATAAGGACGAAGGTGACCACGGTTTTAGGCCATCAGATTCATATAATTTTTTTGCATAATCAACATTGCCCTCAACAGTATAGATATCCATACCCATCTCATCTGCTACATCGTTATGCCAGCTATCTAAAAGCTGGTAGATCCCAACAGCATCGCTCTCTTCGTTTATCAGCACTCCACCTCCAGCGTAAAATTGACGAAATCCAGACTCACAGCGAGCAACATCAACCATTACATGATCATCACCAAAAACATCCTCAATATGATCACGGATTCCACTGTTGTTGCCAGTCACAAAATCACTTTCACCTCTTGGTTGCAAAACATTAATTGCCGCATGAGACACCTGAGGCAGCAAAAGTATTGCAGTCACTACAGTAATCATTATAGTTTTACAGAAAAAATTCATAGGAACAGGATGCATCGAATTAGTTCGTAATTATTGGCGAACTGTGAATATACTCACGCTTCTGAAGACATCGAAGGATAAAGTCGGCCACATCTGCTCTTGAAATTGTATCGAAAAGACCTGCCTTGATGTACCCAGTTTGATACTTGTTTGTAACGGGACCATTAGTAAGCTTTGGGCAACGAACTACTGTCCAATCAAGATCGCTAGATCTGATAACCTCTGCATGAGCTCGTCCATCTGCAATCCTGTCATGCTGAAGCAGCTCCAAAACTTTTGTTAGAATGATTCCGCTTCCTTGAAAAACATCATCTGGATCCGGTACACCCGCCCCGGTCATTGATATCAGTCGTTTTACTCCAGCATCATTCATGGCAGTAATTATATTGCTAATACCCTTCGTCTGGAGGCGAGGATCAGCCTCAGGCACATGACCGATAACAGAAACCACCGCATCAACTCCGTCTACTGCTGGAGCAACTGTTCGTGCTTTCAGCACATCACCGACGAAGTATGCTG
>Ga0306900_1000168_pt1 | contig 36583 bp, 46 predicted proteins | sample AntRauMFilla3765_FD_190416 | JGI IMG/M metagenome (GOLD analysis project Ga0306900, IMG submission 190416) | Saline lake microbial communities from Rauer Islands, Antarctica - Metagenome Filla 3 #765 (v2) (version 2) | ecosystem: Environmental > Aquatic > Non-marine Saline and Alkaline > Saline ... | reverse complement strand
GTGTTGAGATGGTAATGCCGGGTGACAACGTCAAGATGAGTGTTACCCTGATCGCTCCGATCGCCATGGAAGATGGCCTGCGTTTCGCGATTCGCGAAGGCGGCCGTACCGTTGGTGCCGGCGTGGTTTCCAAGATCCTCGAGTAATTGCTCGTTCGATCCAGGAAAAAGGGGCTGAAACTCAGCCCCTTTTTCTGTTTTTGTCGCAGAATCTGTCCCAGCAGAGTCACTGTCGAACGCAGTTGACACTCTTGGGTATTATGCATACAATGCGGCTCCTTTTTTTGAAGGTCGGCTAGTTACTAGCTGCTACGTACGAGTGGAGTTTGGTGCATCATGCAAAGCCAAAAAATTCGAATTCGGTTGAAGGCGTTTGACTATCGCCTGATCGACCAGTCAACGCAGGAGATCGTCGATACCGCCAAGCGGACCGGCGCTCAGGTGCGTGGGCCAATTCCTCTGCCGACGCGGAAGGAAAAGTACACCATTCTGGTTTCACCGCACGTTAACAAAGACGCGCGTGATCAGTATGAGATTCGTACACACAAGCGTTTGCTGGACATCGTCGAGCCGACGGAAAAGACAGTAGATGCTTTGATGAAGCTGGATCTGGCGGCGGGTGTAGACGTTCAGATCAGCCTCGGCTAACGCAACGCGTTAGTCTGTGTAACTGTCATAAGGCCATAGAGGGTGAGAGCCCCGTACACACTAAGAGGTGAAACATGGCAATTGGTATTGTCGGTCGCAAGGCCGGTATGACCCGTATTTTTACGGAAGATGGGCAAGCAGTGCCCGTCACGGTAGTTGAGGTTGAGCCCAACCGGATTACCCAGCTTAAAACTCTTGAAAGCGATGGCTATCGTGCGGTTCAGGTAACTGTGGGTAAGCGTCGTTCCTCTCGTGTGACCAAAAGCGCAGCAGGCCATTTCGCGAAGGCCGGTGTCGAAGCAGGTCGTGGCCTGTGGGAATTCCGCCTCGCCGACGGCGAAGGCGATGATCTGGCCGCTGGCGGCGAAATCACCGCGTCCATCTTCGCAGACGGTCAAGTTGTTGATGCGACCGGTCAGTCCAAAGGTAAAGGCTTCCAGGGCGGCGTAAAGCGCTGGAATTTCTCTATGCAGGACGCCACACACGGCAACTCCCTTTCTCATCGTGCTCCGGGTTCCATTGGTCAGAACCAGACTCCGGGCAAGGTATTCAAGGGCAAGAAAATGGCGGGCCAAATGGGCAATGCGCAGGTAACTACGCAGAACCTACAGGTTGTCCGCGTTGACGCCGAACGCAACCTTCTGCTGATTCGAGGCGCGGTTCCCGGTGCTACCGGCGGAAACGTTGTCATCAAGCCTGCAGTTAAAGCCTGAGGAGCGGTGCGATGGAATTGACTATTACAGGTAGCGGCAAAGGAATCTCTGTTTCCGATGTCGCGTTCGCCAAAGAATTTAACGAGTCGCTGGTTCATCAGGTCGTTACTGCTTATATGGCAGGCGGTCGTCAGGGAACCAAGGCACAGAAAACGCGCTCTGAAGTGGCCGGTGGCGGTAAGAAGCCATGGCGTCAGAAGGGCACAGGTCGTGCCCGCGCGGGCACCATCCGCAGCCCGATCTGGCGTGCTGGTGGTGTAACTTTTGCTGCCAAGCCTCGCAGCTTCGAGCAGAAAGTTAACCGTAAAATGTACCGCAGCGCGATGCAGTCTATTTTTTCCGAGCTGGTTCGTCAGGAGCGCCTGGTGGTTGTAGACGATATGAACGTCGAAACCCCGAAGACCAAAGCTTTTACGGCACGTCTGAAAGATCTCGGCGTTAGTAATGCGCTGATTCTGTCCGATAACGTCGAGCAGAACCTGCATCTTGCGTCTCGCAATATCCCACACATTGATGTGCGCGATGTTGCCGGTCTGGATCCGGTGAGCCTGGTTGCCTTTGAACGTGTTGTGGTGACCGTTCCCGCTCTTAAGAAGATTGAGGAGATGCTGGGATGAATCAGGAACGTATTTATCAGGTTCTTCTTGGGCCACACGTATCAGAGAAAGCCTCGATGGTTGGTGAAAAAGGCCAGGTGGTTTTCAAGGTTGCGGCTGACGCAACCAAGCCCGAGATCAAGAAAGCCGTTGAACAGTTGTTTAACGTCACCGTCGAAGGTGTTCAGGTTCTGAACCGTAAGGGTAAGCTCAAGCGTACCGCTCGCGGCTTCGGCAAGCGTGCTGATCTTCGCAAGGCTTATGTAAAGCTTGCGGCAGGTCAGGACATCGATTTTCTGGATGTGGAATAAGGTAAAGGGGTCGTAAAATGCCGATCGTCAAAACCAAGCCAACATCTGCCGGCCGCCGTCACGTTGTTAAGCTCTTTAACCCTGATCTTCACAAGGGGCGCCCTTACGAGCCGTTGTTGGAAACATTAAGCAAATCGGGTGGTCGCAACCATTTTGGTCGCATCACTACCCGTCATATTGGTGGTGGCCATAAAAAGCACTACCGTGTAATCGACTTTAAGCGGACCAAAGATGGTATTCCGGCAGCGATTGAGCGCCTGGAATACGATCCCAACCGCTCGGCGCACATAGCGCTGGTCAAGTATGCCGATGGTGAGCGCCGTTACATTATTGCTCCCAAAGGCATGCAGATCGGTGATCCTGTGCGCTCCGGTATCGACGCGCCGATTAAAGTAGGAAGCACGCTTCCGCTCCGGAATATTCCGGTCGGTTCTGTGATTCATTGCGTCGAAATCAAGCCTGGCAAAGGTGCTCAGCTGGCCCGTTCTGCGGGCGCATCCGTACAGTTGGTTGCTCGGGAGGGGGCGTATGCCACCATCCGCCTGCGCTCAGGCGAAATGCGTAAGGTGCTTGTTGACTGTCGTGCAACGTTGGGCGAAGTGTCCAACAGCGAACACAGTCTCAAGCAGCTTGGTAAAGCGGGTGCATCACGTTGGCGCGGTAAACGTCCAACAGTACGTGGTGTTGCTATGAACCCAGTTGACCACCCACATGGTGGTGGTGAAGGGCGTACCTCTGGTGGACGTCACCCTGTAACTCCTTGGGGTGTTCCGACCAAAGGACATAAGACTCGTAAGAACAAACGTACTGACAAGATGATAGTACGTCGTCGTTCAGCCAAGTAAACGACTACATAGAGGTAATTGCTGTGCCACGTTCTTTGAAGAAAGGTCCTTTTATAGACCTGCATCTGTTGAAGAAGGTCGAGGCAGCTCTGGAAGCGAACGACAAGCGACCAATTAAAACCTGGTCCCGTCGTTCTACGATTTTTCCAGAGTTCGTAGGCCTGACCATTGCAGTCCACAACGGCAAGCAACACGTGCCGGTTTATGTCACCGAAGATATGGTGGGTCATAAGCTGGGTGAGTTCGCGGCAACGCGTACTTATCGTGGTCATGCGGCCGATAAGAAAGCTAAACGCTGAGTGTGAGGTAATAGAAATGGAAGTAGCAGCCAAGTACAAGGGCGCTCGCCTCTCAGCTCAAAAAGCACGTCTTGTCGCTGACCAAGTACGCGGCAAAGCTGTTGAGGATGCCCTGAATATTCTGACTTTCAGCCCTAAAAAGGCAGCGGTCATACTCAAGAAAGCTCTTGAGTCTGCCATTGCCAATGCTGAGCACAACGAAGGTCTGGACGTAGATGATCTGCGGGTTTCCACCGTAATGGTGGATGAAGGTCCGACGCTCAAGCGAATCAAGGCTCGAGCCAAGGGGCGCGCTGATAGAATTTTCAAGCGCACCTGTCATATCACCGTCAAGGTCGCCGACAAGTAGGAGATGCTCAGATGGGTCATAAAGTAAATCCAACCGGCATGCGCCTGGGTGTGATTAAAGAACACAACTCAGTGTGGTACGCCGAGAAAGCGGAATACGCGAACAACCTGTTGAATGACATTCAGGTTCGCGAGTTCCTGGACAAGCGTCTGGTTAAGGCGTCTGTCAGTAAGATTGTGATCGAGCGCCCTGCTCAGAACGCCCGTATCACGATCCATACCGCCCGTCCCGGTATCGTTATCGGTAAGAAGGGTGAAGATGTTGACCGTCTTCGTCGCGATGTCAGCGACATGATGGGTGTGCCTGTGCACATCAACATTGAAGAAGTCCGCAAGCCGGATCTGGATGCTCGTTTGGTCGCGCAAAACGTTGCTGGACAGCTGGAGCGTCGCGTAATGTTCCGTCGTGCTATGAAGCGCGCGGTTCAGAACGCCATGCGTCAAGGCGCCAAGGGTATCAAGATCCAGGTAGGCGGTCGTCTCGGGGGCGCTGAAATTGCCCGTTCTGAGTGGTATCGCGAAGGTCGGGTTCCGCTGCACACATTACGTGCAGATATTGATTACTCGACCTACGAAGCGAAAACCACTTACGGCATTATCGGCGTCAAGGTATGGATCTTCAAAGGTGAGATTCTTGGTGGTATGGAACAGGTCCGTGCTGACAAGAAAGCAGCCTCTGGGAAGAAAGGTTCTAAGTAAAGGGGCACTCTTATGCTGCAACCAAAACGCACCAAATTTCGCAAGGTAATGAAAGGCCGTAACACCGGTCTTGCACACCGCTCGAACAAGGTGAGCTTCGGTGAATACGGATTGAAGGCGACAACCCGCGGGCGTATAACAGCCCGTCAGATTGAAGCCGCGCGTCGTACCATGACACGTCGCATCAAGCGGGGCGGGAAGATCTGGATCCGGATTTTCCCGGATAAGCCGATCTCCAGCAAGCCGCTGGAAGTACGAATGGGTAAAGGTAAGGGTTCTGTCGAGTATTGGGTCGCTGAAATTCAGCCGGGCCGCATGCTCTACGAGATGGAAGGTGTTTCCGAGGATATCGCGCGTGAAGCCTTCACACTCGCTGCGGCGAAACTGCCGGTACAGACCACCTTTGTAACGAGGAAGGTGATGTGATGAAAGCAACAGAGCTGCGTGAAAAGTCAGTCGACGAGCTGAACAAAGAGCTGATCGACCTCCTGAAGGAGCAGTTCAACCTTCGCATGCGTAAGGCGACTGGTCAGCTGAATCAGTCTCACCTTCTTCCGAAGGTGAAGCGAGACATCGCTCGCGTGAAAACGGTTATGAACGAAAAGGCAGGACAGTAACATGACTGAAGCTACCCAAACTGCCAGAACCCTGAGCGGCAAGGTCGTGAGTGACAAAATGGAGAAATCCATTGTGGTTCTGGTTGAGCGCCAGGTGAAGCATCCTCTGTACGGAAAGTACATGAAGCGTTCATCCAAGATCCATGCTCACGACGAAAGCAATCAGTGCAACATTGGTGACACCGTTACAATCCAGGAAACCCGCCCGGTCTCCAAGACCAAGAGCTGGGCTCTGGTTGAGGTCACCGAGCGTGCATCCAAGGTGTAATTCGCCCGGAGAACAACCATGATTCAGACTCAAACAATGCTTGAAGTCGCGGACAACAGTGGTGCACGCCAAGTTATGTGCATCAAGGTCCTGGGCGGTTCACACAGGCGTTATGCCAGCGTCGGGGACGTTATTAAGGTGACCGTCAAGGCGGCCATTCCCCGCGGCAAAGTGAAGAAAGGCCAGGTCCTGAAAGCTGTAGTCGTGCGTACCCGCAAGGGTGTGCGTCGTCCCGACGGGTCGCTCATCCGTTTCGACGGAAACGCGGCAGTACTTCTGAACAATCAGGACGCACCTATTGGTACCCGTATCTTCGGACCGGTTACCCGTGAACTGCGAAATGAGAAGTTCATGAAAATTATTTCACTGGCACCCGAAGTACTTTAAAGGACCAGAGGCCGGTTATGAAAAAGATCAAACGAGATGACGAAGTCATCGTCACAACGGGTAAAGACCAAGGCAAACGTGGTAAAGTCCTGAAGGTTCAGGACGATGGTAAAGTGCTTGTTTCCGGGATCAATATGATCAAGAAGCACACGAAACCAAACCCGATGCTTGGCACCCAGGGTGGCATCGTCGAAAAAGAAGCACCTATCCAGGCTTCCAACGTGGCTATTTTTAATCCGCAGACCGGCAAAGCCGATCGCGTAGGCTTCCAGATGAAGGAAGACGGCGCCAAGGTGCGGATTTTTAAGTCCACGAAAGAAGTCGTCGATAACCAGTAAGCGGTGGTGGTTACGATGCTTAATATGAAAGAGCAGTACAGTCAGGAAGTGATACCCGCCCTGCGGAAAGAGTTCAGCTACAAGAACATCATGCAGGTACCGCGTATTGAAAAGATCACCCTTAACATGGGTGTCGGTGAAGCTGTCGGCGACAAGAAGCTGATCGAGAACGCCGTTGCAGATATGGAAAAGTTGGCTGGCCAGAAGGCCGTCGTCACACTTGCCCGAAAGTCTGTAGCTGGTTTCAAGATCCGCGAAGGTTGGCCGATTGGTGTTAAAGTTACGCTGCGCGGTGAGCGTATGTGGGATTTCTTTGATCGTCTGGTTCACATTGCGGTTCCCCGCATCCGTGACTTTCGCGGTCTTAATCCCAAGTCGTTTGACGGTCGCGGTAACTACAGCATGGGTGTACGTGAGCAGATTATTTTCCCCGAGATCGAGTACGACCGAGTCGACAAGATCCGTGGTCTTGATATCACCATTACGACCAGTGCCGGTACCGACGATGAAGGTCGCGAACTGCTGAAAGCGTTCGGCTTCCCGTTCAAGAAATAAGGAACGAGTGTAATGGCTAAGGTTTCCATGAAGAACCGTGAGTTCAAGCGCGAGGCGACAGTTGCGAAATTTGCAGCCAAGCGTGCAGAGCTCAAGGCGATTATCAAAAACCCGAATACCAGCGATGATGACCGTTGGGACGCGCAAGTGAAGCTGCAAAAGCTACCACGTAACGCAAGTCCTTCGCGTCTTCGTAATCGTTGCCAGGTGACAGGTCGCCCCCACGGCGTTCTGCGCAAGTTCAAGCTCTCTCGCATCAAGTTGCGTGAAGCTGGCATGCGTGGCGACGTACCGGGTCTGACTAAAGCAAGCTGGTAAGGCAGGCGTCGGCCCCAGGCCTGATGCCCGTTGGTAAGCGGTGCGGCGCACCGCTGCACAACTAAAAAGAGCAGGAGTCTCATACTGATGAGTATGCAAGATACGCTTGCGGATATGTTTACGCGTATTCGTAACGCACAGATGGCACAAAAGGCCGACGTGGCCATGCCGTCTTCGAAAATGAAGATCTCCGTAGCCCAGGTTCTTAAAGATGAGGGTTACGTAGCGGATTTTGTCGTGTCAGCTGATGCTAAACCGCAGTTGACGATTAACCTCAAGTACTTCGGCGGCAAGCCAGTTATTGAGAAAATCACACGAGCAAGTCGTCCGAGTCTGCGCCAGTACCGTGGCTCAGAAAAACTGCCGAAGGTTTCCGGTGGTCTGGGGGTCGCGATCATCTCTACGTCCAAGGGCGTAATGACTGACCGTGCCGCACGTGCCGCAGGCGTAGGTGGCGAAGTCATCTGCACCGTATTTTAGGAGAACATTATGTCCAGGGTTGCTAATAATCCTGTCGTTCTGCCTTCCGGTGTTGAGGTTAAGCTGAACGGTCAGGAAATTAATGTGAAGGGCTCCAAGGGAGCGCTTCAGATCACGATTCATCAGCTTGTCGAAGTGAGGCAGGAAGACAATATCCTGCGATTTGCGGCACGTGATGGTGCAAAACAGTCCCGCGCTCTTGCTGGTACTACCCGTGCGCTGGTTAACAACATGGTTACCGGTGTCACAACAGGCTGGGAGCGTAAGCTCGCGCTGACGGGCGTAGGCTACCGTGCGCAGGCGCAAGGTAAGAAGCTCAATCTTACACTGGGATTTTCACACCCGGTTGAATATGAGCTGCCCGAGGGGATTACCGTAGAGACTCCGTCTAACACGGAGGTCGTTATCCGCGGTATCGACAAGCAACAGGTTGGCCAGGTCGCTGCTGAAGTTCGCTCGTTCCGTCCGCCGGAGCCTTATAAAGGCAAAGGTGTTCGTTATGCGGATGAGCAGGTCAGACGCAAAGAAGCCAAGAAGAAATAAGGCGGGACTATGAGCGCGAATAACGAAAGATTGCGTCGCGCACGTAAAGTGCGCATGAAAATCCGTAGGTTGGGTACTGACCGTCTGTGCGTTCATCGCACGCCGCGTCACATGTACGCCCAGGTTACGTCTGCAGATGGTAGCAAGGTGATTGCTGCTGCCTCCACGTTGGATAAGGACCTGCGCCAGGGTGCAACCGGTAACGTGGACGCCGCCAAAAAGGTCGGTCAGCTGATTGCTGAACGAGCAAAAGCGGCAGGAGTGGAGCAGGTCGCATTTGACCGTTCCGGTTACCGTTATCACGGACGCGTCCAGGCTTTGGCCGACGCGGCCCGTGAAGCTGGCTTGCAATTCTAAGAGGTGGAGAAGATGAGCGTTAACGAACAGAAAGCGCCTGAGCTCCAGGAGAAGCTGGTCCAGGTCAATCGCGTTGCCAAGGTGGTTAAAGGTGGTCGTATCTTCGCCTTCACCGCGCTGACAGTGGTTGGTGATGGCAAAGGTCGCGTTGGTTTCGGTCGTGGCAAGGCGCGTGAAGTGCCAGTTGCGATTCAGAAAGCCATGGAAGCTGCACGTAAGAATATGGTTGATGTTCCGTTGGACGGAAACACTCTGCAATACGCCGTAAAGGCTCAGCATGGCGGCTCCAAAGTCTACATGCAGCCTGCATCTGAAGGTACCGGTATTATTGCCGGCGGCGCCATGCGCGCTGTTCTGGAAGTTGCCGGTGTGCAGAACGTACTGTCCAAGTGTTACGGGTCTACTAACCCGGTAAACGTGGTACGTTCCACCATCAAGGGTCTCCAGGCCACGCAAGCGCCTGAAGATATTGCAGCCAAGCGCGGTAAATCCGTCGAAGAGATTCTGGGTTGAAGTCATGGCGAACGCAAAGATGATTAAAGTAACTCTGACCCGCAGCCCGATTGGCTGTCAGCCCAAGCACAAACTTTGTGTAAAAGGCCTGGGTCTTCGCAAAATCGGTCACACCGTGGAAGTGGAGGACACACCCTCCATTCGCGGAATGATCAACCGGGTTAACTACCTGGTCAGGGTAGAGGAGAACTAGGATGCGTCTGAACGAACTTAGTCCGGAACCCGGGTCGCGTCCCGCCGCAAGGCGTGTGGGTCGTGGCATTGGTAGCGGTCTCGGCAAGACCGGCGGCCGTGGCCACAAGGGTCTTAAAGCCCGCTCTGGCGGCAGTGTCGCGCCTGGTTTCGAGGGCGGCCAGCAGCCGTTGGCCCGTCGTTTGCCGAAGTTTGGCTTCACATCACGTCAACAACGTTATGTGGCCGAAATTCGCCTGAACGAGCTCGCGAAAGTAGACGGTGACGTAGCGGATCTCGATGCCCTGAAAAAAGCTGACATCGTTCGTGAAGAGATTCGCGAAGCGAAGGTTATCCTGTCCGGTGAACTGAGCCGTGCAGTAACCGTCAAAGGGCTCAAGGTGACCAAAGGCGCACGCGAGGCGATTACCGCCGCGGGCGGTAAAGTCGAAGACTAAGGCGAGTCGAGGACTAAATGGCCAAGACAGCATCAACGCCTGCGGGCGGGGGAAAAGGACTGGCAGAGCTGCGTTCGCGGCTCTGGTTTGTCTTCCTGGCACTGTTGGTGTACCGAATCGGTGCCCACATACCAGTTCCGGGCATTAACCCTGAGCGCCTGGCGGCACTGTTCGAACAGAATCAGGGGACCATCCTGAGCATGTTCAACATGTTTTCTGGTGGTGCTCTTGAGCGCATGAGTATCTTCGCGCTTGGCATCATGCCTTACATCTCAGCCTCTATTATCATGCAGCTCATGACGGCGGTGAGTCCGACGCTTGAGCAGCTGAAGAAAGAGGGAGAGGCCGGTCGCAGGAAAATCAGCCAGTACACACGGTATGGTACGGTTATTCTGGCCCTGGTTCAGGGTACGGGTATTTCTGTGGGCCTTGCGTCTCAGGGTGTTACCTTTAATGACAGTTTCAGTTTCCACTTCGTGGCGGTAGTGTCGTTTGTAAGCGGCGCGGTCTTCATGATGTGGCTGGGAGAGCAGATTACTGAGCGCGGTGTTGGCAACGGTATATCGTTGTTGATTTTCGCGGGCATTGTTGCGGGCTTGCCCGGTGCAATCGGTCAGACCCTGGAGCAGGCGAGAAACGGCGAAATGAGTCTCCTGCTGGTGCTCGGCATTGGTATTCTTGCGGTGGCTGTCATCGGGTTTGTGGTCTTTATGGAGCGGGGGCAGCGGCGCCTGACCATAAACTATGCCAAGAGACAGCAAGGACGCCAGGTGTTTGCCCAGCAGTCCAGCCACTTGCCTTTGAAGGTCAACATGGCAGGCGTTATTCCTCCGATCTTTGCCTCGTCTATTCTGCTGTTCCCCGCGTCACTGGGGCAGTGGTTTGGTCAAGGCGAGGGCATGGAATGGCTTAGCGACGTGTCTCAGGCGTTAGCGCCTAGCCAGCCGCTGTATATTATTCTGTTTGCGGCAGCAGTAGTGTTCTTCTGCTTCTTCTATACGGCTCTGATGTACAATCCGAAGGAAGTGGCCGACAATCTCAAGCGCTCAGGCGCGTTTATTCCGGGCATTCGTCCGGGCGATCAGACCGCCAAGTATATCGACGGTGTTCTGACCCGCCTGACGCTGTTCGGTGCAATGTACATCGCAGCAGTGTCCCTGTTCCCACAGTTTCTGATGGTGGCGGGTAACGTGCCTTTCTATTTGGGTGGCACATCACTGCTGATTGTTGTAGTCGTGGTGATGGATTTTATGGCTCAGGTACAATCGCACCTGATGTCACATCAATATGATTCGTTGATGAAGAAATCCAATCTCAAGGGCTATAGTCGGAACGGTTAATCCGTTCCCCTTGAAAACTGGAGTCGACAATGAAAGTACGCGCTTCGGTAAAGAAAATTTGCCGTAACTGCAAAGTAATTCGTCGCAATGGCTCGGTAAGAGTCATCTGCTCGGAGCCTCGTCACAAGCAGCGCCAGGGTTAATCCTCAGGGATTCAGCACTGACATTGCAGGGGAAACGAATAATGGCGCTTGACCTCGCACGGGGTCAGGCGCTATTATTTCGCGCCCTTTATTAGTGGCGGAAAATTCACACAGCAAAGCTTTGAACGCGGAGTAATTTGGATGGCACGTATAGCCGGTGTCAATATACCCGATCACAAACATGCTGTTATCTCACTGACTTATATTTTCGGAGTCGGTAAGACAGCAGCCCAGAAGGTTTGCGTTGCAACCGGCGTAAAGCCGGACGTCAAGGTCAAAGACCTGTCCGACGAGCAGCTTGAGTCACTTCGTACCGAAGTAGGCAAGCTGGAAGTCGAAGGCGATCTGCGTCGTGAACTTCAGATGAACATCAAGCGTTTGAAGGATCTCGGTTGCCACCGTGGTCTGCGCCATCGTCATGGGCTTCCAGTCCGCGGCCAGCGCACCAAGACCAACGCACGCACCCGTAAAGGTCCTCGCAAACCGATTCGTAGGTAACAGGTAGGCAAAAATGGCAAAGCCAGGTACACGTACCCGTAAAAAGGTGAAAAAGACGGTTGTTGATGGCGTCGCGCACATTCACGCGTCCTTCAACAACACGATCGTGACCATTTCCGACCGTCAGGGCAACGTATTGTCCTGGGCCACCTCTGGTGGTTCTGGTTTTCGTGGGTCACGTAAGAGCACACCTTTTGCTGCGCAGGTAGCAGCTGAAAGAGCCGGTAATGCGGCTGCTGAATACGGCCTGAAAAATCTGGACGTAGAGGTTAAAGGTCCGGGGCCCGGACGTGAATCCGCTGTACGCGCGCTGAACGGCTGTGGGTACAAGATCACGAACATCACTGATGTGACGCCGATTCCCCACAACGGTTGTCGTCCGCCCAAAAAGCGCCGCGTCTAACACAGGAGACAGTGAATTATGGCTCGTTACATAGGCCCGAAGTGCAAGCTGTCTCGTCGTGAAGGGACAGACCTTTTTTTGAAGAGCGGTGTTCGCGCGCTTGATACAAAGTGCAACATCGAGACTCCGCCGGGTATGCACGGCGCGCGTCGCGGTCGTTTGTCCGAATATGGCGTACAGCTTCGTGAAAAACAGAAAGTCCGTCGTATGTACGGCGTACTGGAAAAGCAGTTCCGCAACTATTACAAAGAGGCCGCCCGTGGCAAAGGTGCAACCGGTGAAAACCTGCTGCAGCTGCTGGAAGGCCGTCTGGATAACGTTGTGTATCGCATGGGTTTTGGTTCCACCCGTGCAGAGTCCCGTCAGCTCGTGTCGCATAAGGCGATCCTGATCAACGATAAGGTGGTGAACATCCCGTCTTACCAGGTTCAGCCGGGCGATGTCGTCAGCATTCGTGAGAAGGCAAAAAACCAGCTTCGCGTAAAAGGCGCGCTGGATCTGTCCTCAAGCCGTGCACCGGTGAGCTGGGTAGAGGTCGACGCCAGCAAGATGTCCGGCGTTTACAGTTCAGTTCCGGAACGGACTGAATTGCCGGCCGACATCAACGAGAACCTCATCGTCGAGCTTTACTCCAAGTAAAGCCTGATTTGCAACGACAGCAATAGGGGCGTCTATGCAGCGTTCAGTACATGAGTTATTGACACCTCGCACCATTGACGTGAAAGAGTCCGGTGCAATGCGCGCCAAGGTGACACTTGAGCCTCTGGAAAGAGGCTTTGGTCACACCCTGGGCAGTGCCCTGCGGCGGATTCTTTTGTCTTCAATGCCGGGTTGTGCGATCACCGAGGCACAGATTGACGGTGTTCTGCATGAATACAGCGCGATTGAAGGTGTCCAGGAAGACGTCATCGAGATTCTGCTGAATCTTAAGGGTGTTGCCGTGAAAATGGGCAGCCGTGACGACGCCGAGGTTACCTTGAGCAAGAAAGGGCCTGGTGTTGTGACGGCAGGCGATATCGCGCTCGATCACGACGTTGAGATAACCAACCCGGATCACGTGATTTGTCATCTCAGTGCCAAGGGTGAGCTCAACATGCGCTTGAAGGTCGCTCGCGGTCGTGGCTATGAGCCAGCCGATCAGCGCGGCCTTGATGAAGACGAGACTCGCGCTATTGGACGCCTGCAGCTGGACGCTACCTTCAGTCCGGTTCGTCGTGTCGCGTACGCCGTTGAAAGCGCACGTGTCGAGCAGCGCACTGACCTGGACAAGCTGGTTATTGATCTGGAGACCAACGGTACGATCGACCCGGAAGAAGCGATTCGTCGGGCCGCTACCATTCTCCAGCAACAGCTGGCGGTATTTGTTGATTTCGATCATGAGAAAGAGCCTGAGCGCGTTGAGGAAGAGGAAGAAATTGATCCTATCCTGCTGCGCCCGGTCGATGATCTGGAACTCACAGTCCGTTCAGCGAACTGCCTGAAGGCTGAAAACATTTACTACATCGGCGATCTGATCCAGCGCACTGAAGTTGAGCTGCTGAAGACGCCTAATCTTGGTAAAAAGTCGCTCACCGAGATCAAGGACGTACTGGCCTTTCGTGGCCTGTCCCTGGGTATGCGTCTTGATAACTGGCCGCCGGCTAGCCTCCGTGGCGACGACCGGGTTCTGGGCGGTTAATCGCCGATTAGTTTAAGGTAAGGAATTAGAGCAATGCGTCATCGTAAAAGTGGTCGTAAGTTCAGCAGGACCAGTGCGCATCGTAAAGCCATGTTCCGTAACATGACTTCGTCGCTGGTTGAGCACGAGCTGATCAAAACTACTTTGCCAAAAGCGAAAGAGCTTCGCCGGGTGGCAGAGCCTTTGATCACGCTGTCAAAAAATGACTCCGTCTCGAATCGTCGTCTGGCGTTTTCACGCCTGCGCGACGACGCTGCCGTAGCCAAGCTTTTCAATGAGCTCGGCCCCCGGTTCAGCGAGCGTCCGGGTGGATATCTTCGCATTCTGAAGTGTGGCTTCCGAGCCGGCGACAACGCGCCGATGGCGTATGTTGAAGTAATCGGTCGTCCGTTGGATGTCGAAGTAGAAGAAGTTGAGGAAGGCGAAGAGTAAGTCTCTTGGCTGAAATCACAAAAAAACCGGAGGTTCAGGCCTCCGGTTTTTTTATGCTCGTCGTATTTACGCTTCCAGTATAGATTTCAGATAGTGCCCGGTATGTGAAGCCTTGTTGTTCGCGACGTCCTCCGGTGTTCCCTCGGCAATTATACGGCCACCGCCCGAACCTCCCTCCGGGCCGAGATCGACAATCCAGTCTGCGGTTTTTATAACGTCCAGATTATGCTCGATGACAATGACGGTATTGCCGTGATCACGGAGCCGCTGCAGTACGTGCAACAATTGCTGAATGTCGTAGAAGTGCAGGCCTGTAGTGGGCTCGTCCAGGATATAGAGCGTTTGTCCGGTGTCCCGTTTTGATAGTTCCTTGGCCAGCTTAACCCGCTGAGCCTCGCCACCTGAAAGGGTAACAGCGCTCTGTCCGAGCCGAATGTAGGACAGGCCGACATCCATCAGTGTCTGGAGCTTTCGAGCCAGAAAGGGAACCGCATCGAAGAATTCGCGCGCTTCTTCCACAGTCATGTCGAGCACTTCGTGGATATTTTTGCCCTTGTAGCGGACTTCAAGCGTCTCGCGGTTATATCGTCTGGCCTTGCAGACATCACAGGGCACATAGACGTCGGGCAGAAAGTGCATTTCAACCTTGATCATGCCGTCGCCTTGGCAGGCTTCGCAGCGACCTCCTTTGACGTTGAACGAAAAGCGACCCGGCTTGTAACCTCTCGATCGGGCTTCTTGGGTGCCGGCGAACAATTCCCGAATCGGTGTAAAGAGGCCCGTATAGGTTGCCGGGTTTGATCGCGGTGTACGGCCGATCGGGCTCTGGTCGATATCAATGACCTTGTCCAGGTGATCGAGACCGGTGAGTGACTCATAGGGCGCATGGCTTAAACTCGTAGCCTTGTTGAGCTTGGCGGCGCAGACCGGGTAAAGCGTGGCGTTGATCAATGTCGATTTACCGGAACCGGAGACGCCCGTCACGCAAGTCATGACGCCGAGGGGTAAGGTCAGTGACACATCCTGAAGGTTGTTGCCAGTTGCACCGGTCAGTATCAACTGTTTACCGTTGCCTTTTTCACGCTCGGATGGAATCGGGATTTCTTTGCCGCCGCTCAGGTACTGGCCTGTCAGTGAGTTTTCATTGGCGATGATGTCCCCCGGCGTGCCCTGGGCAATAATATGGCCGCCATGGACGCCGGCCCCGGGACCAATGTCGATAACGTGATCGGCAGCGCGTATCGCGTCTTCGTCGTGCTCTACCACAATGACCGTGTTGCCAAGATCCCGAAGATGGAAAAGTGTCGCCAGCAGGCGGTCGTTATCACGCTGGTGCAAGCCAATCGAAGGTTCGTCCAGAATATACATGACCCCGACCAGGCCAGCGCCGATCTGGCTGGCCAACCGTATCCTCTGCGCTTCGCCGCCGGACAGTGTATCCGCGCTGCGTTCGAGGGTGAGGTACTCGAGTCCCACGTTCACCAGAAACTGAAGCCGTTGACGAACTTCTTTCAGGATTTTTTCAGCAATCTCGCCTTTGCGTCCGGGCAGCGCAAGCGCCTCGAAATAGTTGTAGGCTTCGCCAACGGGCAGGTGGGTCAGGTCTGAAATATTATTTTGTTCGATAAATACATGGCGGGCGCTTTGGCGCAGCCGCGAGCCGCCACAGGTTTTGCACCATTGCTGGCTCAGGTGACGAGCCAGCTCTTCGCGCATGCTCTGGGATTCCGTCTCACGGTATCGGCGCTCAAGGTTGGGTAGAATGCCTTCGAACGGATGCGCTTTTTCCATAATGTGGCCACGGGAATTCACGTAACGAAAGGGCACGTCCTCGTCCGTCCCGTACAGCAGGATCTGTCGAAAATCTTTCGGCAAGTCATCCCAGGGTGTGTCCATATCGATGTCGAAATAGTCAGCAACACTCCCCAGCATCTGGAAATAATACACGGCGCGCCGGTCCCAGCCTTTGATGGCGCCTTCGGCCAGCGTCGCTTCCGGATGCTGGACGATTTTTTCGGGATCAAAAAACTGTTTAACGCCAAGGCCGTCGCAGGTAGGGCAGGCGCCGGCCGGACTGTTGAAGGAGAACAGTTTGGGTTCAAGTTCACTGAGTGCGTACCCACACTGGGTGCAGGCATACCGGGCGGAAAAAGTCTGTTCTTCGCCTTCACCGGTATTGCTGTCCATGGGGGCAACCAGCGCAATGCCATCCGCGAGCCCGAGGGCGGTTTCAAAGCTTTCTGCCAGACGCTGCTCCAGGCCAGCTTTGACTTTGAATCGATCGACGACAACATCAATCTGGTGTTTGCGCTTTTTATCCAGCGCTGGCACATCATCGATGTCGTAAACCTTGCCATCGACCCGGAGCCGGATAAATCCCTGGCTCTTCATAGAATCGATGACGTGGTGGTGTTCGCCCTTGCGGTCCCGAATAACGGGCGCCAGGATCATCAGCTTGCTGCCTTCCGCCATGGCAAGAACCTGATCCACCATCTGGCTGACGGTCTGTGCTTCCAGCGGCTGCCCATGATCCGGGCAGCGTGGTTCGCCAGCTCTGGCAAACAGAAGCCTGAGATAGTCGTAAATTTCCGTGATCGTGCCGACCGTTGAGCGAGGGTTATGAGACGTGCTTTTCTGTTCGATAGAGATAGCCGGTGAGAGGCCTTCGATGTGATCAACATCGGGCTTCTCCATCATCGACAGGAACTGCCGGGCGTAAGTCGACAAGGATTCAACGTAGCGTCGCTGGCCCTCGGCGTAAAGCGTATCGAACGCCAGAGAAGACTTTCCCGACCCGGACAGGCCGGTAATCACGATCAGTTTGTCCCTTGGAATATCCAGGTCAATGTTCTTCAGGTTGTGGGTTCTGGCCCCTCTGATCTGGATATGATCCATAACACCTCTCATTCAAGAAAAACGATAAGTATACCGCGTTTGTGCAGTCAACGGCTAAAGCGGATGTGGTCCCAGAGCGCGGACAGGCCTGCCTCGCATTACACGGTTCTGATACAATGCCGGCCCCAGGAAGGGACCACTAAAACTGAACACACCTTTGAAAGGCACACCATGAACGCTCTGGAAAGACGCTCTGTAGCAGCACTGGCATCGGTTTACGCCATGCGTATGCTCGGGCTTTTCATGGTAATGCCGGTTTTCGTCCTGCTGGGCAATGACCTGGACGGTGCTACCCCCATGCTGATCGGTCTGGCTATCGGCATTTACGGGCTCGGTCAGGCGGTGCTTCAGATTCCATTTGGCATGTTGTCTGACCGTTTCGGTCGCAAACGAATGATCTACATAGGTCTTGTACTGTTTGCGATGGGCAGTCTGCTCGCCGCGTCTGCTGAGTCGATATACGTTGTAATTGCCGGTCGGATTCTTCAGGGCTCGGGCGCCATTGCCAGCGTGCTGATGGCGCTGCTGAGCGACCTCACCCGTGAGGAGCAGCGAACCAAAGCCATGGCGACCGTGGGCGTGTCGATCGGGCTGTCTTTCTCATTGTCACTGGTTCTCGGGCCCCTGCTCGGATCGGCGTTTGGCCTGGCCGGAATTTTTTACGCGACGGCCATTCTGGCGCTGGTCGCCATGTTGATTGTTTCCAGGCTGGTTCCGACACCTCAGCGGCAGACCATCAGCGCCGATACCCAGCCTGCCCGGGAAATGCTGGGCAAGGTGCTGGCTGACCCTCGCCTGGTCCGCCTTGATTTTGGCATCTTTGCCCTGCACCTGGTGCTGACAGCGATCTTCCTGGTGTTTCCAACACTGCTACAGGATCAGTTCGGGTTGCCATCCTCTTCCCACTGGTGGTTTTATCTGACGGTTATGGTGATGTCTTTCTTTGCCATGATTCCTTTCATTATTGTTGGCGAGAAGAAACGATGGATGAAACCGATACTGTGCGGTGCCATCGTGATGCTTGCTTTTAGTGCCGCCGCAATCGGCTATCTGTCCCAGGCTTTGTGGGTGGCTTGGGTGGTTCTGTTTTTCTTTTTTATGGCGTTCAATCTGCTGGAAGCCAGCCTGCCGTCGCTGGTCAGTAAGGAGTCGCCGGCAGCGGCTAAAGGCACGGCTATGGGGGTTTACTCCACGGCCCAGTTTCTGGGCGCGTTTCTGGGTGGGTCACTGGGCGGGCTGTTGCTGCAGCAGGTCGGATTACAGGGGGTCGTCTGGCTGATGGTCGGTGTTTTGCTGCTGTGGCTTCTGGTTGCGCTGACTATGCCATCACCGGGCCATACCGCCAGTTTCGTGGTACAGTTGCAGCACAAAGCGCCGGCGCGTTTTGATGATATTGACGAGAGCCTGCGGCGACTACCCGGTGTGCAGGACGTTGTTGTTCTGGAGGACGCTGACACGGCTTATCTGAAAGTTGATCGGCGTCAGTTTGATGCAATGCGGCTTGCGGACTTTCCGTTCGTCCGGCCGGTGAATAAAATCTGAACTCAGGTGGCCTGAAGGGATAACGGGCTCACCAATGACGCAAAATCAGGAGCGAACCATGGCAAGAGGCGTAAACAAAGTCATATTGATCGGCAATCTGGGGCAGGACCCTGATACCCGTTACACTCCGAACGGGAACGCAGTGGTCAACCTGAACCTGGCAACCGACGAAAGCTATAAAGACCGGCAGAGCGGTCAGCTGGTTCCCAAGACCGAGTGGCACCGTATTGTGATGTTCGGCAAGATTGCCGAAGTGGCGGGCCAGTACCTTCGCAAAGGTTCCAAAGTCTATATCGAAGGTAAGCTGCAAACCCGCAAATGGCAGAACAAGGAAGGCCAGGACGTTTACACCACTGAAGTCGTGGTGGATATCAATGGCCAGATGCAGATGCTGGATAGCCGCGGCGGCGATGGCGGCGGGGCCAGTCAGGGAGCTCCCGCAGGGCGTCCGCAACAGTCCAGCCCGGCGCCAGCCCAGAGCCAGCAATCGCAATCGCAGCAGCCGTCTCAAGGTAATATGCCCGAGCCGATTGACGATTTTGATGATGATATCCCCTTCTAAGGTGTGTTCCCGCCAAGCATCATTGGTTGACAGGCTCCGTATATGCGGAGCCTGCTTGCGTCAGTGACTTGCAAAAAGAAGGTTAAATATCACGAAAAACATGGAATTAAACGCGACAGTTCAACTGGTATTCAGGTAACATTCCTAATAGTTCACTTTTTAACTTCTGAGGCTGGCCAGTGATCCGTGGCTTGATAACGAAAATAAACGGGCGCAACAGTCGCAGACAACGGGTGTTCCTCGAAGTTCGCCCCGACGGTATTGCCTGGGCAGCATCTGGCGGTGATATCGGCTTTCTGGAGTGCTCCTCGGCAAAGCGGGAGCAAGAATTGAGCGCGGCCGTCGATCAACACGGCTGGGCCGATGCCCCCACAACGCTGATTCTGCCACTCGACCAGTACCAGGTTTTTCAGCTCGAGCGCCCGGAAGGGATCGAGCAGTCCGAACTGGGCGCCGCTCTGAAGTGGAAGCTTAAAGATCTTCTGGATTACAGCCCTTCCGACGCGGTGTCCGACGTTTTCCCGTTTCCCGCCGATGCCTCACGCGGCCGTGGCGATCTGGTCAACGTGGTGGCTGCCCGCAAATCCCTCGCTCGCGAACTGGTGGATCTGGTTAATGCCAGCGGCCTTAAGCTCACCGGCATCACCATTGCTGAACTGGCGCTGAACCACCTCGCGGCCAGACTGGATGAACATCAGCGCGGAGCGGCTCTGGTCTATATGCGCGGTCGCTATGGCCAGATGGTCGTAGCAAAGGACAGCGTCCTGTACCTGTCCCGCCGTCTGGATGTCTCTAATGACGACCTTCATGATGCCTCTCAGCAGGAGAACGCGGTCCAGTCTCTTGCCCTGGAAATGCAGCGTTCCCTTGACTATTACGAGAGCCAGTTGGGGCAGGTCCCGCCGTCGAAGATCCGGTTCGTCACCGGGAATACCTCTTTACCCCTGTCTTCCATGCTTGGTTCCTATCTGGCCAGCGGCGTCGAAGCACTGGAGTGGTCGGATCTGGGCCTTGAAAATTCGGTAGACAATCGCTGCCTTGCCGCCTGGAGTGCGGGCCTGGTTGCACCTGAAGCCAAGGGTGGCTGGCCGCAGGCAATTAATCTTTACACCGAAGAGTTGCGCCCGACCCGGGAAAAACTCCAGGCGGGATCGGCCGTGGCCATTCTGGCGGCGACAGCCGTGTTGCTTGCAGTGGTGGCCGGCTTCGTTCGTTATGAAAACGCACAGCTGACAGATCAGGCCATGTCCGGTCAGCAGCAGGTTGAACGCCTGGAGCGGTCGGTCGCAGAGCTGGCCCGTGAGGCTGAATCCAGGCAGCCGGACCCACAGGTTGAGGCGGCACTGGCCCGGGTCAACGAGTTACTGGTTCGAAGGCAGCGTTTGCTTACTCAGGTAGAAAGCCTGATGTCGGAAGACACGGCCGGATTTGCCGCACCGCTATCTGCTTTGGCCCGACAGGTGCCCGGTGGCCTTTGGCTGACGCGAATTCGACTGAATGCGCAGAATGGCGATGTGGGTCTGAGCGGGCGCGCCCAGACCGGACGACTGGTGCCGTCCTATCTGGAGGCCCTTGGCGAGGAACCGGCTTTTCAGGGGAGAACCTTCGGCGCCTTCCGTCTGGAGCGCGATGAAGAGGGGCGCTGGATCGAATTTCGCGTTGCCACCGACGAAAGCGCTGGGGGCACACCATGAGCCAGGCCCTGAAACAGTTCTGGGATAAGGGCGCGAACTGGTTCAACGAGCGGCCTATCCGTGAGCGGGCGTTGATCACCGTAACCACCCTGGTTCTGCTGCTGGTCGTGGTTTGGGAACTGGCGGTAACGCCGGTGGTCAACCGTAACGTCGCGCTGGAATCTCGCATTGGTAGCTTGGAACAGCAGCAACAATCGTTGCTTGATCAGCAGCGAACGCTGAATCAGCGTTTGTCGACCGACCCGTCCAGAGAGCTGAGAGAGCGCCTTGCGTCGCGACAGGCGCGGCTTGACCGGTTGGACGCCGAGCTGGCCGACACCACCGGCAAGTTGATTGCCCCGCGCGCCATGGTACGGCTGTTGCAGGATATACTCGCTGCCCAGAAAAAACTGGAGCTGGTGGCCGTTGAACTGCTGGAACCCACAGCGATTTTCGATCAGCAGGCCGACGCAGACGACAGCACCGCTCCCGAAACTGAAACGGCGACCGGGCCACTTCTGTATGCCCATGACGTCGAACTGGTGATCCGTGGTGGCTACATGGATGTGCTCAATTATATCGAAGCACTGGAGGGTATGGATGACCGGTTGGGTTGGGTCTCACTGGATTACCGGATGATGAAGTACCCGGATAATGAAATTCGCATACGCGTCCGCACCCTGAGTCTAGACAGGGCCTGGCTGGGAGTTTGATATGGCACCCCCTCGTTATTATGTTGGCTGGATGCCTTTTGTTTTTGCATTATTTCTGTTTCCGGCGGCAGCGGCCAACGCCCTGCAGGATCCGACGCGGCCCAACGGCTTTCAGGCGCCGCAGGCAGAGCCGTCGCAACAGCGAACATTCAATCTCGCCTCGATCATCATCGGGGCGGACCGAAAGATAGCCGTAATAGATGGCAGAGCTCGCCGGGAGGGACAGGCGTTTGAGGGAGTTCGCCTGCAGCGAATTTATCCGGACCGGGTGGAGTTGGTTGAGCAGGGACGAGTGCGCATCTTAAGGCTGGACACCCTTCCGCAAGTGCGGAGTCCCCAATGAAACAGAAACGAGCAGCTATGACATTGAATCAGACACTCATCAGTCTTTTGCTGGCAGGCGCTCTGGCCGGGTGCAGCAGTAATCCCTTAATGCGAACCAGTCAGGCAGTGTCGACCGATGCGGCTCAGGCCATCGATGACAATCTGGCTGAAGCCGAAGGCGCAAAAGCGGATGCCCGCCCGGAAGCGGATGGTTCAACGTCCGGCATCAATGAAAGTCTTAGCCAGGCACTGTTACCGTCATTGGATAGTGGTCGCGAGGGCGATGACCGGTTTGACATCAATGCCCGCGGTTTGGAAGCCGCTTCGTTTTTCGAGGCATTGGTAGAGGGAAGTCGTTACAACGTCGTGGTGTATCCCGACGTAGAGTCCGTTGTAGATCTTCGGCTGCGGGATGTCACAGTGCCGGAAGTGATGGATATTGCAGGCGAGCTGTACAACCTTGAGATAGAGCGCAAAGGGCGGCTGTTTCAGGTTAAGGCTGGCGGACTTCAAACGCGGATTTTCCCTATCGATTACCTGAGCTTCAAACGCAGCGGTGGTTCTGAGACGCGTGTCAGTTCCGGACAGGTCAGCAACTCCCGTAACGGCTCTGGTAATTCGGGACGTGCCGGTGGTTCTGGTGGACAGGCCGGCGCCGAAACCACCAATCTTGTCGGAACCCGTATTTCAACCGAAACCCAGTCTGACTTCTGGCAGGATATCCAGCAGTCGTTGAGTATGATAGTCAGCGCCGCCGAGAACGGCCAGGTGATCGTTAACGCGGGTGCTGGCCTTATCATGGTTCGGGCCGACAGCCAGGCCATGGGGCAGGTGGAAGAGTATTTGCGCCGAACGCAGCTCATCATGCAGCGCCAAGTGGTTCTGGAAGCGAAAATACTGGAAATCCAACTGAACGAGGGTTACCAGCAGGGAATTAACTGGGCCGATGTGCAAAGCGGATCCAGTATCACGGCATCTGATGGCCTGCCTCAGGATTTCACGGCCCAGGCCCTTGCGGGGCAGGCCATCCAGACATCTGATATCGGTGGGCTGTTTTCCGCGAGTGTGCGGGCCGGGGATTTTACCGGGTTGATCGAGCTGCTTGGGGAGCAGGGCAATGTTCAGATTCTATCCAGCCCCAGAATCTCCACTGTAAATAACCAGAAAGCGGTTATTAAAGTAGGAACCGATGAATTCTTCGTGACTGACATCGACTTCCAGGACGATAACAACATCAACTCCGCGACCGACAGCACATCAACCTCGGTTGAACTGACTCCGTTCTTTTCCGGCATTTCGCTGGATGTAACGCCACAGATTTCTGAAGACGGCACCATCATTCTGCACGTTCATCCTTCAGTGAGTGAAGTGAATGATCAGGAAAAGCTGATCACCGTAGGCAATCAGGACGTTACCCTGCCGCTGGCAAGAAGTACTGTGCGGGAAACCGACAGCGTCATCCGCGCTGAAAGCGGGCAGATCGTGGTCATTGGCGGTCTGATCCAGAACAACAGTGAAGACAGTAATGCCTCGGTGCCGTTTTTCAGTGATATTCCGGTGATTGGGGAGCTTTTCAAGCAGCGTCGATTCCAGTCCACCAAGAGTGAACTGGTCATTCTGTTGCGGCCGGTTGTCGCTGGCGCCGAACAGATGAGAGCCGATGTTTCCGCCAGTCGGGAGCGTATGAACGTGCTCCGCGAACTGTTGGAGTCGTCCGATTCTACGGTTCCCCGGGCGGAGAAAGCTGAACGTTAGTATGTATGAAACCCATTTCGGACTGCAGGAAGCACCGTTTGCATTGACGCCCAACACCCGCTATTTCCTGCGGGCGCGCAGCCATAATGATGCGCTGGAATTATTGCTGGTGGCGTTGCGGGAACGCGAAGGCTTTATCAAGATCACGGGCGAGGTGGGCACGGGTAAAACCCTGCTGTGCCGTTTGCTGCTGAACGAACTGGAGCAGGACGCCTTCACAGCCTATATCCCCAATCCGCACCTGACGCCCGACACTCTCTATGCGGCGGTGGCCGAAGAGTTAGGCGTGGATGTGGACCGTTGTGCTAATACCCATCAGATTCTAAAAGCTCTGAACGAGCGGCTGATTGCCCTGGCGATGGAGCAGCGCCCGGTAGTTCTGGTGATCGACGAAGCCCAGGCGATGCCGGAAGACACGATAGAAGCACTGCGCTTGCTGACGAATCTGGAAACCGAAAGTATCCGCCTGCTTCAGGTGGTTCTTTTCGGACAGCCTGAGCTGGATCAATTGCTGCAGCGGGATAGCCTGCGCCAGTTGCGCCAGCGCATCACCTTTCAATACCGGCTGGTCCCGCTGGACAGGGTGCTGGTTGCCCAGTACCTGAGGCACAGGCTGGCCCAGGCCGGTTACAACGGCGGCGATTTGTTCTCCCCGCCGGCGCTGCGCCTGATTACCCGTTCTTCTGGTGGCATTCCCAGGCTGGTGAATATCATTGCGCACAAATCCATGCTGGCTGCCTGGGGCAAAGGCGATCGTCAGGTCGCCCGCTCCCATGTGATGGCCGCTATCCGCGATACCGAAAGTGCCCGGATGCCAGGCCTGTTGGTGAGGTGGTTATGAGCCTGCTGAATAATGCACTTCGGGAAGCAGAAGAACGGCAGCGCCGTCCTGGCGTAACTGGTGCTTATACGGGCGTTGTCCATGAGCGGCAGGGCGGACGGCGCTGGCTGGTTTTGCTGCTGTTTGTGGTGTTGCTTTCCGCTGCTGCGGTTGGCCTTTATTGGTTTGTCGTCGAGACGCCTCCGCTGGTCGAGACACCTCTGCCGATCGAGACCGCAGAGACAGACTCAGACAAGAGCGTCGACGATGCCCCGGAGGCCAATGCTGCCCAGGGCGAGGTGGACCGCCTGGTTGCGGTGAGCCCGGACGTTGTTGAGTTGCCAGTCCCGGCTCAGGTGCCCAAACCGGCGCCAGAACCGGAACCGGAGCCGGAGCCGGAGCCGGAGCCGGAGCCGTTAGACATGGCTGAGCCTGAGAAATCTCCCGAACCGGCGCCGGCCATCAAAACAGCGCCGCAAAGCCCCGGAGCTATCGACCGGCAGACTGCTAAAGAACTGGAAGCTCTGGTTGCCAGTGGCCGTATGGTAGAGGCCGAACGCCGCCTGGCGAGCCTGACCCGGAACCAGCCTGCGCCACGTAGCCGATTCTCGCTGGCCCGGGCACTACTGGTCGACGGCGAGGCGCGGCGAGCTCTTGACTGGTTACCGGTAGACGTGGCCGCCGACCATGCAAACGTGCGGATGCTGCGCGCCAGGGCTCAACATTCTGATGGCAGGCTGGACGCTGCAGTCGCCACACTGGAGTCCAGCGTTCCGGCCGTTGCCGATCTGCCGGAATACCGGATCACCCTGGCGACGCTATTGCAGCAGCAGGGCCAGAATGACAAAGCCGCGGCCCACTGGGCGGAACTGATTGCCTGGGATGACAGCCGCGCACCCTGGTGGGTCGGCCTTGCCATAGCGCTGGAAGCAAAGGGCGAAACCGGCGGCGCCACCCGCGCTTACCAACAGGCTGCTGCGTTGCCGGGCCTGCCACCGTCGCTAGCAGATTACGTTCAACGCAGGCTACGGTCACTGAGGGCAGGATGACTGATGACTGAAGCAAAGAAAAAGATCCGGATCGGCGATCTGCTGGTGCAGAACGAAGTCATCACCGAACAACAGTTGATGACCGCACTGAAAGAGCAGAAAAATACGGGCCGTAAACTGGGCCGGACGCTGATCGATCTGGGATATGTCGAAGAAGACAACCTGCTCAATATTCTCTCGCGCCAGCTGGAAGTGCCGTTTGTTCAGTTACGCCAATACCAGTTCAATAACGATCTGGTGAAGAAGCTGCCCGAAGCCCTGGCCCGTCGTTTCCGCAGCATCGTGCTGGCAGAGCAACGGGGCGAGCTTCTAGTCGGCATGGCAGATCCGCTGGATATTTTTGCTTACGACGAACTCGTGCGGGTGCTCAAGCAGCCCATCAAACAGGCGGTTGTGCGGGAGAGCGAACTGCTCAGCACCCTGGACCTGGTTTATCGCCGCACAGACGAAATTGCGTCCCTGGCGGAAGAGCTGGAAGACGAACTGGGTGATGATGCCTTCGACCTGGCCGATCTGTCTGCAGAATCCGAAAGCGCGGAAGCGCCTGTTGTAAAACTGTTGCAGACCTTGTTTGAGGACGCAGTGCAGGCCCGCAGCTCTGATATCCACATCGAGCCTGACGAAACCGTGGTCCGGATCCGCCAACGGGTGGATGGCGTTCTTCAGGAACAGGTCATGAAGGAAAAACGCGTAAATTCCGCGCTGGTGCTTCGCCTGAAACTGATGGCCGGGTTGAATATCTCCGAAAAACGCATTCCCCAGGACGGCCGTTTCAATGTGCGGGTGAAAGGCCGCAGTATTGATGTGCGGGTGTCCACCATGCCCGTTCAGTATGGCGAATCTGTGGTCATGCGGTTGCTGGATCAAAGCCAGGGCACGCTCAACCTCGACGGCACCGGGATGCCACCGCTGTTGCTGGAACACTTTCGCCGCATGATCAAAAAGCCCCACGGCATGATTCTGGTCACCGGTCCTACGGGCAGCGGTAAAACCACCACCCTTTACGGCGCGCTGACTGAGCTGAATCGCCCGGAAGTAAAGATCATTACCGCAGAAGATCCGGTGGAATACCGGCTGCCCCGAATTACCCAGGTGCAGGTCAACCCGAAAATCGGCCTTGAGTTCGCTACTGTGCTGCGGGCTGCCCTGCGCCAGGACCCGGACGTGATTCTGGTGGGCGAAATGCGCGACCATATCACCGCCGAGATCGGGCTTCGGGCCGCCATGACCGGCCATCTGGTGCTGTCCACTTTGCACACGAATGACTCCATCAGCAGTGCCATGCGCCTGATTGATATGGGGGTTGAGCCATTTCTGGTGGCCAGTTCCCTGCTGGGCGTTGTCGCCCAGAGACTGGTACGCAAAGTTTGTGAAAACTGCGTGGAAGCCTATGAGCCTACCGACCAGGAAAAAGTCTGGCTGGAAGGTTTCGACCTGGACCCCCTGGATCTGGAAGCCGGGTTTGTTCACGGCAAAGGATGTTATCAATGCAGTAACAGCGGTTATCGCGGCCGGCTGGGCGTCTACGAGATGCTGGAAATGAACGAGCGCATGCTGGATGCCCTGCGACGTCAGGACATCAGTCTGTTCACGTTAGAGGCGCGCAAAAGTCAGCTGTACCGGCCATTGGGCTTGTGCGCCATGGACTTTGCGTTGCAGGGCATTACCACCCTGGAGGAAGTATCCCGCGTAGCGGCAACCTCGGAAGGCGATGTGTCGCTGGAAGACATCCCGGAGCTGGTTGAAGGCACCTCCGGGAAACATCAGTTGCCCGGGGGTGAAGCCTGATGCAGTTCACTTACCGCGGAAAAGACAGCCGGGGCGCCGTGCAACAGGGCGCCCTGGGAGCGCCGAATGCAGACGCAGCGGCGTCGGATCTGATGCGTCGAGGCATCACGCCGCTGTCGATACGGGAAGTTCAGCAAAGTGACTCCCTGAGCGCCCGCCTGAACAAGTTGCCTATCTTCAGAAAGAAAATCTCTCTGGATGAGCTGATCGTCTTCTGCCGCCAGATGTATGCCCTGACCAAAGCAGGCATACCGCTGATCCGCACCATGCGCGGGTTGGCAGACACCACCCGGTCGCCGGAACTGGGCGAAGTGCTAGACGACGTCACTACCCGGCTGGAAGGTGGCTCCACCATGGCGACCGCCATGCAGGCGCATCCAAAGGTATTCTCGGATCTGTTCATTGCGATGATTCACGTCGGAGAGAACACCGGCCAACTGGACGATGCCTTTAAGCGGCTGTCAGACATTCTGGAGCTGGAACGCGACACCAAACGGCGTCTGTCGCAGGCTCTGCGTTATCCCACCTTCGTGATGATTGCCCTGTTTGGCGCACTGATGGTGGTGAACTTTCTGGTCATTCCCAAATTCTCGGCGGTATTCAGCAAGCTGGGAGCCGACCTACCGTTTCTGACACAGGTATTGGTCGGCACGTCGAATTTCCTGCTGTCGTACTGGTACCTTATGTTGGCGGCGATGATCGCCGGTGCGGTTGCGGTCAAGCAGTGGAGGAAAACGGAGCAGGGTGAGCTGATATGGGACCGCTACAAGCTGAAAATGCCCATCATCGGACCATTGGTAGAACTGATCACCCTGAGCCGGTTTGCCCGCAATTTTGCCAGCATGCTGTCTGCCGGTATGCCGGTGACCAACGCGTTAACCGTCGTAGCCGATGCCACCGATAACGCCTGGATATCCAAACACATTAAAGACATGCGATCCGGTATTGAGCGGGGTGAAAGCCTGCTTCGCACCGCCAGGCAGAGCAACATGTTTACCCCGCTGATTCTGCAGATGATCGCCGTAAGCGAAGAGACCGGTTCCGTGGACGAAATGTTGATCAACGTCGCCGATTTTTACGACGAAGACGTGGACTACGGACTGAAGCGGCTGGCGGAATCCATCGAGCCCATACTGATTGTGGCCATGGGTGTTCTGGTATTGATCCTGGCCCTGGGCGTCTTCCTCCCGATCTGGGATCTGGGAGCCGCCGCCATGGGGCGGGGGTGATCAAACGCTATCCCCAGGATGCAGCCGCCAGGCAGGCCGGTGCCCGGCGCATGCGGGTGGGGCTGGTGATTGGCATTTTTCTGGTACTGGTCTGGGTGCTGCTGGATTTGTTGGAACAAGAGCTGACAAGGGCTCAGCAGCAGAGCGCGAAACTAACGATTAATCAAATACGTAGTGTATTGGTGATAAAAGGTGCGGAAGTCAGATTAAATGGCCGTGCCAATTACGATGAACAGGCGGGCCGTAATCCGTTTGAGTGGTTTGAAACCGCTCCAATCGGATACAGAGGCCCTTGTGACGCTGAAATGCCGGAGCCCGGAAAGTGGTGTTTCAGACCGTTACCAACGGGTAACACCGGATACAAAAAGCCTGAGCGGGCTGAGAGGGGGCAGGTTATATTTCGCCCCAATCAGCCGATAACCCTGGAAGACCGGCAGGGAAGCCGCGAAGCACCTCTGGCATGGGTTGTGGGTATCGAATTTCGGGACAGAAACGGCAATGGACGCCTGGATAAAGACGAGCCCCAGTCGGGGTTGAAACTGATTAAAGCACAGCCTTGAGGGGGCAACATTATGACAACAGCCAAACATCGTTCAGCAGGTTTCACCTTGATCGAACTGGTGGTAGTGATTTCCATTCTGGCGATTCTTGCGGCGTTCGCGCTGCCGAGGTTTGCCCAACTGTCAGAACAGGCACACCAAGCCACGATTCGGGCTACGTCTGGCGCGCTGGCAGCGGGCGTTGCGTTGGTAAAAACCCAGTGGGTATCCAATGGCTTCACCACTGCGCAAACGGATGTGGTGGGCTTTGGCAACGACAATGTGGATGTCAGTGAGGACGGCTGGCCGACCTCGGTGGGTGCCGATAATACCAATAGCGCCATGAATACAGGGCGGTGTGAGGAAGTCTGGCTGGGCGTATTGCAATCCAACGCGCCGACTGTGAACGGGGCCAGCCCGGAATACGTGATTTCTCTTAGCGGGGATGATTGCGTCTTCACCTATCAGCCTGATAACCAAGGCAGTACCATTCAGTACGGCGCTGATACCGGCGACATTACAACGACCGTTAATTGATAAAACACAAAGACAACTGACAGCGAAAATTGGAGTAGTTTTATGACAAACTTAACAGCGATGACATCATCTAAAGATAAAGGCTTCACCCTGATCGAACTGGTTATGGTGATTGTCATTCTGGGTATTCTTGCGGCATTTGCGTTGCCGAGGTTTGCGGATTTAAGTGGTAATGCCAGGGCCTCGGTATTCAACGGTGCGGTCGGCGCGGCCAGATCCTCCAATGGTATCGTTCACAGCGCTGCACTCGCAGCAGGGCAAACTGGGGCGACTGGAAGTGTTTCTTTGGAGGGCACGGCGATTGCTCTGGTTTATGCGTACCCCACGCCAGCTAGTCTTGAAACTGCAGCCCAGTTCGACGGTGACAGCATCACTTTTGCGGAGGTCACCCCTGTAACGACTCCACCAAGCGCAACGATAACTGTTGGTGATTGTGTCGCCACATATGAACAAGCGACTGAGACGAATGCATCCAGCATCACCATCACCACTGCGCCCGATGGAACCACCGGTGAGTGTTGATCGCAATCGTTTAACGTTGGCTAGGCTGACGCTGTTTTGTGTATGGACTAACGTAGGTCGGATTAGCGCAGCGTAATCCGACATATCTGATGACGGTGCCACCCATCGTCGGATTACGGCTTTGCCTAATCCGACCTACGTTTTGTGATTGGGTGGTGTAGGAAATCTGGGAGGGGGCATGATAATAATGAACGCCCCGAGGCAATCGGGGTTTACCCTGGTCGAGCTGGTGATGGTCATTATTCTGATCGGCGTATTGTCGGCGCTCGGGATTGGCCTGTTTGCCGGCCGGTCTGCCTTCTCTCCCCTGCTGGCCACCCAGCAACTGTCTTCCGCCGCGTTGCTTGCCCAGCAAGCAGCGTTGGCCGGCAAACTCGAATCTTCTGTTGTTATCGTAACGGCTGGTGATCTCTCATTTAACGCTCAATATAAAGCAAATGTCAGTGACCCCTTCACCACGATTCAAAGTTTTTCCCTTGATCGAGACGATTTTTCCGTTAGCGTTGAGCCTCCCGGAAGAATCTACTTCAGTAATACAGGCACTGTATCTGACGGAGTAAGCAGAATAGTTATTGTGTCAGGCGACAGCAGTAATTTTACCTTTTGCCTGAGTTCTCTTGGAGCGGTGTATCAGCTCCCTCCATCTGGAAACTGTGATGGCTAGATCTCTCACTTCCCGTTCTAGGCAGCATGGTGCCACGCTGGTCGAATTGATTATGACCATCGTGATTATCAGTGTTGCCATTGCCGGTGTGGTCGGTGCTTTTTCCCTGATTGCCGGGCGCAGTGCCGATCCCCTTAATCAGACCCGGGCCGTAGCTCTTGCGCAGCTATACATGGATGAAATCCTCGCCAAGCAGTTCGCAGATGCGTCACCCGTGGGCGGTGGTGAAGTTGGTAGCAGCAATGCCGATTGCGCGAGCATCGGCCCGGAGGGCATTGAGACTCGGTCTTCATTCAATGATGTGGATGATTACGCCACTCTGAATAATGCTGTCCCACAGAATGGCGAAGAGCAAGGCCTCAATGGCTATGCCAGCTTTCAAGTGTCTGTTTTTGTTTTGTGCGATGGGACCAAAGTTAATCTGGCCCAGGACTATCAGGCCAAACGTATCAACATCACCATCACCGATCCCTCCGGGAATAACTTTCTATTCAGCGCCTACAGGGGGAACTTCTGATGCCCCGGCAACAAGGTTTTACGCTGGTAGAGCTGGTAATCGTGATAGTGCTGCTAGGTATCGTTGCCACTATATCGACGCAGTTCGTAAGCCTGTCTGTTCGAGGTGCGATTGATTTGGGTGATCGGCAGCAACGAGCACTTCAAAGCGTGGTGATTAGTGAGCAGATTACTCGTGAAGTACGCGAGGCGTTTCCCTTGTCAGTCAGGGAAAGCGACGGATGCCTGGAATGGCTGCCGATTCTAGGCGCGACATCCTATCAATCGCTTCCTGCCGGAGCAGGAGGGAATTCTGTAACTGTTCTTCCTTTTGGCCAAACGATAGATGCTGGGGCTCGCTTGATTGTTTATGGGTATGGCTCATCTCAGGGAAGCCTTTACGAGTCTGGGGCGTCAGTGCCAGACCCCGGGCCGGTTTCTCCTGAAATTGAACAGGTAGATTCTGGAGATACTGAGATTACGTTTACCGCCAGCAAAACACATCGCTTCCGCGAGCGCTCACCTCAGAAGCGAATTTATGCAGTAGGCGATGCGGTTAGTGTTTGTCAAAAGCAGAATAACAGTTCGACCAGATTGTATCGGTTCTCCGGCTATACGCCGGATACCTCCAGCCCCCGTTCATTTGACTGGCTTATAGCAAACGCTGGCGAATCAGGAGTTATGAGTGCCAACATGGTTAAAAACAGCCTGATCTGGAGGGTAACTCCTATTTCTCTGCAACGTTCAGCGGTGGTGAATTTTGAGTTCGAGCTTTTTGCTCCCGGCAGTGATGAAACCACCCGCGTTAATCAGGAGGCACAAATACGTAATGTACCCTGAAAAATGCTCCAAGTACCAAAACGGCGCGGGCCTGCCTATCGCCCTGTTTATCATCACCGTCCTGTCGCTGATCGTATTGAGTATGGGTCAGCTTCAGGAAAGTTCCGGTAAAGCCATCAGCCTGCAAATTCAGTCCCAGCGAGCGTTTTTTGCGGCGGAAAGTGGTGCGCAGGTTGCGGTGGCGGCCAGTTTGCCGGCGGACAGTGGTGATCCTGTCAGCTGCGCAGCCGTCCCTTCCTCAATTCCTGACGGCTCGTTTGCTGGCGGACTTTCTGGTTGCACCGCGAGCATCAACTGCCCGGGTGTAGATGCCAGCGGAATTTTGACGATAGAAAGCGTAGGCCGTTGCGGGGCGCCAGGTATTGATCAAGCTTCGAGAACAGTGGTCGTGAGGGTGCAATGATGTTGAGCCCCCAGTAAATAGGTATTGTCTGTCAAGCCTTTGTTAAAGATCGGCTGGAGGGGACTGCGGGTTTTCGACAACTTTGAATCCCACCCGTCAGGCGTCTCCATCGATGACAACGAGGGCAGAGCCAATTGATGAGGCTTTTGGGCTTCCCTAAAGCCAGATTAAAAACTGTAGCGTCTGTTTTGAATGCGCATCGGTGGAAGCCTGTTTGGGTCGGGTCCCGTGGTCTTTTAAAGGGAATCATTATGAAATCATTTCTTAGTAATTTCGTTCAACTGGCACCGGTCAGGCTAAGAAATTGGCTCTACCTGTTGGTTCCTGCTTTGTGCTTTATCTTTGCTGCTCAGACGGCATTTGCTGAGACATTAGAAACTTTTGACGAGCCAGGTCAGCAGACCTTTACTGTGCCTGATGGCGTGATTGAGCTCACCGTTGAGGTCTGGGGCGCGGGTGGCGATGGTGCAGACACGTCTGGGAGTAACGATCGCGCAGCCGGCGGTGGCGGTGGTGGCTACGCCCGCTCAGTCGTTGCCGTGCAACCTGGTGAGGAGTTTGGATTTCAGGTTGGTGAGGGAGGTTCTTCACCTTCCGGGAATGGCGCCTCATGGTTTGGAGGTGGGCGTATTGTAGAGGCAACCGGGGGTGCCTCTGTTCCGCAAAGCTCGGACAATGGAGGAATATCTGGCGAGGGTATTGTAGGGGATGTGTTGTTTCCCGGGGGCGCTGGTGGGGACAGGGCGGGCAATGTCAGCGGCGGAGGCGGTTCCTCAGCAGGCTCCAGTGCTCCAGGCGTTGATGGTGGCGCTCCAAATGGCGGAGCGGCGCCGGCAGATGGGGGTGATGGAGGTAACTCGGGTGATCGAGGTGAAGGCGGGCAGGCTGGGTTCTCGCCCGGGGGAGGCGGTGGCAGCTCCCGTACTTCGCCGGGCGGAAATTCTCCAGACCAGTTTGGCGGGACAGGAGCCAACGGTCGGGTGCGTATCACTTATCTTGCCCCTCTCAATCCACTAGCTGAGTATCGGATGGAGGAGCCAGAGTGGAGCGGTGCAGCGGGTGAAGTGACTGATTCGACGGGCAATGGCTTCAACGGAACCATGCAGAATGCAGGCGCTGATACCTCGATCACTAATCCCGGGCCAGCGCTTCCGAGCGATCCGGGCACCTGCCGCTACGGCGCATTTGACGGCAATTCCTATATCGAAATTGCCGATTTCCCCGACCTTGAGGACAGCTTTTCGATCACCGGCTGGTTTCGAACGCGAGACAGAACCGAGGTAGGGCAGCGCATTTTCGCGGATGATGAAACCAATAATAATGGCTATGCCGTAAGCCTCGGTGATGGAGGCCCAGGCCGAATTCGGTTTTACCATCGCGCATTGAACCCGATCAGCCTTGATACGCCACCGGTGATTCAGAATGACACCTGGTATTTCGTCGGTGCGGTGCTGGATGAATCCTCCCAGCAGAAGTATATCTATATCTATGACGCCAGCGGGAACCTCATCGACCAAACGCAGGGTGGTTACACAGGTTCGCTACAGACAGATGGCGGTACCGCCTCGATAGGTGGAGAGACAAATAGCGGCGAAAGCCAGAATCGCTTCCGGGGCAGCCTTGATGAGATCCGGGTTTTCGATTCTGCTCTCAGCGCCAGCGAGGTTGAGTCGGTCTACAACACGGTGCGGCCCTGTGCGGTACCGCCGCTGGACAATTTTGAGGTTGTCGTACCCGGTACGGCCAGTGTCTGCGAGCCGGCCGATGTCATTATCCGCGCCAGGGACGCAGCAAACAATACGATCAGCGACTACTCGGGTACGGTTAATCTGACGACGAGCTCCGGCAATGGCAACTGGACGTTTGTTTCAGCTGACGGCACTTTGTCGCCTCAGCCCGATATCGACGACAACGGACAGGCGCAGTATAGCTTCGTAAACAGTGATAACGGCGAGATCACGCTAGGCCTGAGTAACCGGCGTGCCAACGCCCTTACCGTAACCGTCGGGGATGCAGTGGGCGGGCAGAGCGGCACCTCCAGCGTTATTCAATTCCGGGAAAACGCGTTTGTGATTACCCAGAACGATAGCCTCGGTGATGACTTCGTAGCGGGCAGGAATCACCAACTGAAGGTTCAGGCCATCAGGCGTGACTCGACGACGGAAGAATGCGGTTTGGTTACCGGTTACAACGGCAATATTGATCTCAAGGGCTGGATTCAGCGCACTGGTGCTGATCCCGGTGGAGCCAGCCCAGGACTTGCCGGTGGTGCCGGGACCGACACCATGCCGAACACCGAACCCGCCAACAACAACACTATTCTGGCCTTCAATCAGGGCGTGGCCACGCCCCAGTGGCTGACCACGGATGTGGGTCGGTATGCGCTGAACCTGAAGGATGACAGCTCCGGTATTGTTGTGGATGAAAACGGGGATCCGCGCCCGGTGGTTGGCGCAAGTCAGGAATGGACGGTGCGACCTTTTGGTTTCCATGTCAGCGTTGCGCGCAACCCTGGAGCGTCGTCTGCGATCGGGCCATTCTTCCTGGCCGCTGGGCGCCCCTTTGATCTGACGGTTCGCGCCGTGGTTCACGAGGTCGGCGATGACTCCGACGATAACGGAATTCCGGACGACCATACGGTAGCCGACCCCACGGCTAACGCTGACCTCTCCAATAATACTACAACCAATGCGTTCGGGGATGGTCCGCCTTTAACGGTTGGGCTTGCGGCCGATTTGGTGGCCCATCCCTCCAGCCCAGCCAATCCCGGCTTAAGCGGCGCGGTTTCCGCAAGCAGTTTTACCAACGGCGAAGCTACCGTCAGTGCTTCCTATCTTGAGGTTGGCAGCATCAGTATTATCGGTGACATCGGCGGCTCCTACCTCGGACGTTCGGCCACGGTGATTGGCCGTTCCGGATATGTCGGTAGGTTCCATCCTGAACTGTTCACCGCCCAGGCAATGGATGGCAGTTTTGCCACGGAGTGCAACGGCTTCGTCTACAGTGGCCAGGTACATGACTATGATTTAGCCCCGGTGGTTGAGATCACGCCGCGCGCGCATGACGCTGCCGGCACCGGGCCGCTTGTCAGTAACTACCGCGAAAACTGGCAGCGTCTCAGGAAGGAAGATGTGTCGCGCATTTTCCCCACCGAAGACGCCGATAACGGCCTGGACGTCACCGTTGGCAGCGTAGATGCGACGCTGACCCCATTGGGTGACGGGCGCATGGATTATGTTTTCGGTGATGATGAGTACACCTATGTGAAGAATCAGAGTTCACTGATGGGTCCCTTTGCCAGCGACTTGGTCATTCAGATAGACAGGATTGACGATGGCGACGCGCAGCTTGAACCCTCACAGAATCCCGTCGAGCTGAATCCGGTGGGCGTTCCGATCCGTTACGGGCGCTTGCAGCTAGAAAATGCGTTCGGGCCGGAAACACTACCCCTGCTGATTCCGATGCGTGCTGAATACTGGGACGGTAATCGCTTTGTGTTAAATGAAGAAGAAAATGGATTCATGACATCTGAGTGCTGGCAGTACAATCCCAGCGGTCTAGAAGTCGATGGTTCCAGATTAGAGCTTAATCCCGGGTCTGTGGCAAACAACATCAGCGCTGATGACACCTTTGGTCTCGATATGGGTCAACCCGATCCGGGAATGGACCCGGGGGGGCCGGATGACGGAAGGATCCGGTTGAAGTCAAAGAGTGATGAACTTCAGCCGGGTGATCAAAATGAGGAAGGCGTAAGATTTATAGTGCCGATCTGGCTGCAGGGGGATTTTGATGGTAATGGTTCTCTGGAGAACCCGTCAGCCCTTGCCACCTTCGGCGTCTACCGCGGCAACGACCGGGTCATCTATTGGCAGGAACGCTAGTACCCGGACAAGGCACTAGTCCTCCTCTGTCTCCGGATGGTCCATATCCAGCTCGTTGATCTTGCGGGTCAGGGTGTTTCTGCCCCAGCCCAGCAGGATTGACGCATCCCGGCGGCGCCCGCCGGTGTGTTTGAGCGCAGTCTCAATCATGATGCGCTCGAACTCCGGCACCGCGGTGTCCAGAATGCTTTTCCGGCCCCGTTTCAGCTCCTGCTCGGCCCAATTGCGCAAGCCGTCTTGCCAGGTTTGCCCGGTGGCTGGTGCCTCGGCCTGCTGCATCAGTTCCGGCGGCAGGTCATCGATGTGAACTTCACGGCCACTGGCCATGACCGTCAGCCAGCGACAGGTGTTTTCCAGCTGGCGGACGTTGCCCGGCCAGGGCAGGGTGGTCAGGT
>Ga0306900_1000158_pt1 | contig 38073 bp, 35 predicted proteins | sample AntRauMFilla3765_FD_190416 | JGI IMG/M metagenome (GOLD analysis project Ga0306900, IMG submission 190416) | Saline lake microbial communities from Rauer Islands, Antarctica - Metagenome Filla 3 #765 (v2) (version 2) | ecosystem: Environmental > Aquatic > Non-marine Saline and Alkaline > Saline ... | reverse complement strand
TTAGTGCCCTTCAAATTCTTGACGATAAATTCGTTGAGATGATGACGGCGGAGGTTCTGGCAACTCATGTGGAAGCTTCCAGGCTAAAAATCGAGTTAACTGAGACCGCGCTCGTAAATGATTCCGATCTCACTATGGCAAAAATGTTGGAATTAAAAAATATAGGGTTTTGCTTCTCACTCGACGACTTTGGTACAGGTTTTTCAAGTTTGACCCGGCTAAAACAATTACCGATTGATGAATTGAAGATTGATAAATCGTTTGTTCACGATATTCTCGATGACGAGCACAGCAAAGCAATCGCTCAGTCTGTCATTGCGCTTGCAGGCGCTCTTAACCTTGGAATCATCGCTGAGGGAGTGGAACTCGAAGGCCAGAAGGCCCTTCTAAAGGATATGGGATGCAGTACCTATCAAGGTTTCTTGTTCAGTAAACCGATACCTCTGAAAGACTTTATTGCATTCATCCAAAGCTCTGGGGGCTCACCTCCAACAACAGCACCAGTCTGCGCATAGCACTCTCTGTAGTGGCCTTTTCTGACCGTAGTTCCATAGTTAGGTAATGGACAGAAAGCTCTCGTGGTGAATTAAAGCTCAAAGCAAATTGCGACTGATTTTTCTCGTCTCGCCTTCAATCTCGTAGGGGTAAAAAGGTCCGCTTTCCAATGTTTTCGACGCCATAACCACAAACCGGTCCTTTTTGCCGGGTCGCATGTCCCCGGTTACCCGTATCGGTTTCACTACAACGACCGGATCGGCGCCGGTGATTGACCTGTTCACGCGAACGCCTTTCGATTATAACGTTATCTAGACAAGCATTTTGATAATGCACTGTGGTTCCACCAGTACGGAAAAACGCCCACCGTGACCACTTTGACCCAGTTCGCAAAGCGTTGGGCTTAGCATGGCATCACGAATGCTTTGGGATGCAATTTCAAATTTTCGGCAGCTGAAGGCCTGGACGAATGTCATCTAGAACTACCTCTCATAAAAAAGAAAACCAGCCTTTCACAATTAGCAACCCAAGTAAGTATATGACCCTGACGTATGTCGGTTCACTGCTTGTGATAGCCATCCTATCCTTAATAATTCACGGGGTATTAGACCGGGTTATTGATCAACGAAGTCAGACTGGTAAAGTCGTAAATGTTAGCGGTCAGCAGCGGATGCTCTCTCAGCGAACGAGTATGTTTACCGTGCAATACCTGAGCACAGGATCGCTCGAAGCCAAGGCGATAGCGACAGGGGCCGCCGATCAATTAATCAAAAACCATGAGTTTTTGCTTCGCTACCACACTCGGCAAGGAAGAGAAATGTCCGCGCCGCTGGACGCTTTGTATTTCGATGCGGCAAGCAACATTGACGACCAAGTTAATGAATTTGTGACGGAAGTTAATCGACTGCTAAGCGAGGCTCCCTTTGAGTCGGAGCGCACGGGCGAAATTTACGATTTAACGTTTTTCCAGATGGCTCAGGATAAATTGCTCTTCGATTTCAACGCCATTGTTCAGCAGTACGAAGACGAAAGCGCATCACGAATCAGTGAACTGCAACTCGTCCAGCGTATTGTTCTATTTATCGTCATCCTGACGCTTATCATTGAGGCCTTGTTCGTTTTCCGCCCAATGGTCAGGAAGATCAGTAGCTTTGCCCAGAGATTGCAGCACGACGCAAACTTTGATTCGTTGTCTGGCGTGTTCAACCGCCGGGCTTTCGACCAGCTTGCCAATCGGGCTTTTAAACTGGCATCCAGACATAAACACAGCTTTAGCGTTGTGGTAGCGGATATCGACTTCTTCAAGCGGGTGAATGATACGTTTGGCCACGCGGCCGGGGACCAGGTGATCAAACTGGCAGGTCAATTACTAGCCAGCAACTGTCGAGACACTGACGTGGTCGCGAGAGTAGGCGGAGAAGAATTCACCATCATATTGCCCAATACACCATTAGAAAGCGCCGAAAACGTTGCGCATAAATTGAAGCAAAAGTTTGAGGATACGACTTCAGAACCCGATAAATCGCCAGTAAAGATGACAATGAGCTTTGGCGTCAGCTCCATCAATGAAAGCGATTCTGCTGTTGAGGATATACTCGCGCGCGCAGATCGGGGCCTTTATGCCGCCAAAGAAGGCGGGAGAAATCGGGTGGAGGTAGTTGCTTCGGACGAACAGACAAGCACTTCAGGCAATGATCAGGGAAAGCTTATTGATTCTTGATAACGCCAGCCGACAGAAATACGCTGGGGTCTGTCCCAATGTTGCCCGGAAAATATAAAACACCTCGCAATCACGAGTTGGAACCGATATAACTCTAGGGATAGCGTTGTGTGGGGACTCTAACAATGGACTCATATCCGCGGAAAGTAGGCAGCAGAAATGAGTCAACCAAATGATCCGATCGAAGAGGCAAATCGCCTAATAGCGCTTTATCGAACCAATCTTCTCGATTCAGAACCCGAGGAGCGCTTCGATCGCATCACTCGCCTTGCAGCGCAGGTCTTCTCGGTAAAAATCTGTCTGGTTTCCCTCGTAGACAAAGACCGGCAATGGTTTAAGTCCAAGATCGGACTAGAGACGCAAGAAACAAGTCTGGAATTTTCGTTTTGTTCTCACGCTATCAAAGAACCGGATATGTTCGTGGTAACGGACGCCAGCAAAGACGCGCGTTTTTCAGACAGCCCGCTGGTAACCATGGATCCGCTAGTCAGGTTCTATGCAGGCGCTCAGCTTCGCGATATCGAAGGCGAGGTACTCGGAACACTCTGCTTGATTGACTCGTCGCCCCGTGAATTAAATGATGGACAAAGGGAAGTGCTGCGCGGTTTCGCTGACATGGTTGAGAGCGAAATTATTCGGGCCAATGAAGCAAAAATCGAGTACCGCCTGACATCCAGCTTGACTCGTATCTCATCCATCCTTTCGACGTTGCCCGACATGGTCTTTGTTATAGACCGGGAGCTTCGATTTTTGCTCTGCAACGATCACCCTGATCTTCCCGTGTCACGCCTCCAACTCCTCGGCCGATCAATCGTAGAAGCTCTCCCCGATCGCCTGGCAAGCGGATTGATCACCAACGTCAATCAAGCATTTACCGCGAGCACGCAAATCACAGCCCGAAGCCATACGATCGTCGACTCCGAGAAAACGTTTGAAGTGCGCTGCCGGAAAATCGACGAAAAAGAAGTGTTAGTAATTTTGCGGGATACGACTGAGCAAACGAAAGTAACTGCGGAAAATGAACGTTTGTCAGAATTTGCCAAGCAAACAACGAATGGCGTGGTGATAACCGATGATCTAGGTTACACAGTTTGGACTAACAAGGCCTTTTCCGAGATAACCGGCTACAGCGCCGCTGAAATCATTGGGAAAAAGCCCGGCAAGGTGCTTCAGGGACCTGACACAGACCCTCAGACCGTCGCGACAATAAAAGATGCTCTAATCAAATCCGAGAGTTTTAACGTTGATATTATCAACTACTCAAAAACTGGCGCCGAGTATTGGGTACGAATTTCAAGCAATCCGATGTGGGATTCTGATGGGAATCTTAGAGGCTACATTGCCATCCAAACGAACATCACAAAGGAAAAGCAAGACGAAGAATATATCCGTCAAAGCGATACCCTCCTCAAAGCCGTAATCGATGCCAATACCATTGGAACCTGGCAGTTCAACATCCAAACCGGCCAATTGCACATCAACGATAATTGGGCCGCTTTGCTTGGCTATGAGCTTCATGAACTGGAACCCACTGATCGGACCACTTGGGAGCGACTGACTCATCCAGACGATCTGCCTTACTGCTTAGACCAACTTGAGAGACACAGCGAGGGCTTAGTCCCCGATTACAACGCGAATATGCGGATGAAGCACAAAAATGGCGATTGGGTATGGATCAACACCCGCGGGCGGATAACAACACGGACGAACGACGGCAAACCGCAGTGGTCTCTCGGGACACATTTTGATATCAGCGCACAGAAAAATGCCGAGACGACGCTTGAGCAAACGTCCGCCCAGATGCGGGCAATCGTCGAGCATATGCTGGACGGGGTAGTCAGCATTGATCAAAAAGGCTCGGTAATAACGTTTAACCAAGCCGCCGAGAAAATTTTTGGTCGTTACCGTATGGATGTTTTAGGCAAAAAATTCAGCATCCTCTTCCCACCCCTCAATAAAGCAGCTGACGATGAGTATGGCCTCGATTACCTCAGTGAGGGCAAAAGTGACGGATCCGGCCGTGTTCTTGAGCTTGAAGGGATTCACAGTAATGGTCAGGTTTTTCCAATTGAGCTCGGGGTCGTTGAGATCGATGAGACGGGCGGTACCCGGTTTATCGGTATCGTCACTGACATTACTGAGCGCAAACAACGTGAACAGGAGATCAATCGTCTCGCGTTCTACGATGAACTGACCGGGCTGCCAAATCGTCGTCTTCTGTTAGATCGCCTTCAGCAGGTGCTCGAAAACTGTGATCGGTACAATTATTTCGGGGCGTTGCTTTTTCTCGACCTGGATAAATTCAAAGACCTGAACGACAGTGCAGGTCACACAACGGGTGACCTCCTACTCTCCCGTGTTGGGCAGAAATTAACGCACTCTGTCCGTCAGAGTGACACCGTGGGACGTCTTGGCGGAGACGAGTTTCTTGTCTTGATAGACAATCTGAGCGCCAACGAAAGTGAAGCAGCAGTTCAGGCAGAAGAGGTCGCCAAAAAGATTTTCATTGAGTTTACCGAAAGCATCGACCTGGATGGATTAAATTACAACTGCTCGGTAAGTATCGGCATCACGCTATTTAACGATAAATCACAACAGCCAGTTGTCCTGCTCAAACAAGCCGATATGGCCATGTATGAATCCAAAGCAGCGGGGCGTAAAAGTATCAGTTTTTACGATCCTCAAATGCAGGTTGTCGTTGATAGACGCATCGAGATCGAGCAGGACCTGTACAAGGCTCTAAGCGAAAAACAGTTCGAGCTGTTTTACCAAAAGCAAGTAGATCATGCCGGCAAGATGATCGGAGCAGAAGTGCTTCTGCGATGGAATCATCCGGAGAACGGCCGAGTGTCTCCCGCAGAATTCATTCCCGCTGCCGAAGAAACCGGGCTTATTGTTCCGATTGGTGATTGGGTTCTACGCGAGGCCTGTCAAACGCTCGCGCAATGGTCTACCGATCCGTCGAAAGCCAAGCTCGTTCTGGCGGTGAATATCAGCGTCGTTCAGTTTGAAAAGCACGATATCGTCAAGACGGTTCTCGACGCGATCGGGATGACCGGAGCGAACCCGCAAAACCTCAAACTTGAGATTACTGAATCCTTGTTGGCGAGCAACATTCCCGACATCCAGAGTAAGATGCGAACGCTACAGCAGCGGGGCGTTTCATTTTCAATTGACGACTTTGGGACCGGATATTCTTCTTTGTCTTATCTCAAGAAGCTACCAATCGATCAATTAAAAATCGATCAGGGGTTTGTTCGGGACATAATCACAGATTCGAACGATCGAGCGATTGCTCAATCGGTTATTACGCTCGCCGAATCCATGTCGCTCAAAGTTATCGCAGAGGGCGTTGAGACTGAAGCCCAGAAAGAGTTGCTCTTCGAAATGGGCTGCAATACTTATCAAGGCTATTTGTTCGGGAAACCGTGTCAGATTGACACACTTTCATTTGATTAGTGTCCACACTGGACTTTCCATCTCTGCGCGGCAAAAAGGTTCGCTTTTCGATGTAAGTGCGCGGCCAGACCAGGACTCCATAAATGTCCACACTCAGACACAAAAAAGCCCCGCACGGAAAACCGGCGGGGCTTTCTCTTCGGACGACTGCTTAGAACTGGTTCATGGTGTTGTCACCACCGCCAGCCTTCAGAGCCGCATCACCTGCGAAGAACTCTTTGTGGTCATCTCCGATGTTGGAACCGGCCATGTCCTGGTGCTTCACGGTAGCGATGCCCTGACGGATTTCCTTGCGCTGAACACCCGCAACGTAAGCCAGCATACCTTCGTCGCCGAAGTAGCCTTTAGCCAGGTTGTCGGTAGACAGGGCTGCCGTGTGGTAAGTCGGCAGGGTGATCAGGTGGTGGAAGATACCGGCTTCACGGGCGCCATCGCGCTGGAAGTTGGCCGTCCACTGATCCGCCAGCTGGCCAAGGTCGGTGTCGTCGTACTTGGCGTTCATCAGATCGCCACGCTCGTAGGCAGAGAGGTCCTTGCCTTCGTCCTTCCAGGCATCAAATACCTGCTGACGGAAGTTCAGGGTCCAGTTGAACGACGGGCTGTTGTTGTAAACCAGCTTGGCGTCCGGCACCACTTCCTTGATGCGATTAACCATGGCTGCGATCTGGCCAACGTGGGGCTTCTCGGTCTCGATCCACAGCAGGTCAGCGCCGTTCTGCAGGCTGGTGATGCAGTCCAGAACAACACGGTCTTCGCCTGAACCCGGCTTGAACTGGAACAGACCAGACGCAAGGCGCTTCGGACGAACCAGCTGACCTTTCTGCTTGATCACAACGTCGCCGTTGTTGATGTCTTCGGCTTTATCGATCACGTCACCGTCGATGAAGCTGTTGTACTGGTCGCCCAGGTCGCCCGGCTCGTTGGTCACGGCGATCTTCTGGGTCAGGCCTGCGCCCAGTGAGTCAGTACGGGCAACGATGACGCCGTCGTCAATGCCCAGCTCGAGGAAGGCCAGACGCACCGCGTTGATCTTAGACAGGAAGTCGGCGTGAGGAACGGTCACTTTGCCGTCCTGGTGGCCACACTGCTTCTCGTCAGAGACCTGGTTTTCCAGCTGGATGCAGCAGGCACCGGCTTCGATCATCTGCTTGGCCAGCAGGTAGGTGGCTTCGGCGTTACCGAAACCGGCGTCGATGTCGGCAATGATCGGCACAACGTGGGTTTCGTGGGCATCGATCTGCTTAATCAGCTCGGCAGCCTTGGCGTTATCGCCGCCCTTCTCAGCTTCTTCCAGGGCGCGGAACAGATGGTTCAGTTCCCATGCGTCAGCCTGGCGAAGGAAGGTGTATAGCTCTTCGATCAGGCCCGAAACCGCGATCTTCTCGTGCATGGACTGGTCAGGCAGTGGGCCGAACTCGGACCGCAGAGCCGCAACCATCCAACCAGACAGGTACAGGTAGCTGCGCTCTGTAGTGCCAAAGTGCTTCTTGATGGACAGCATCTTCTGCTGGCCAATAAAACCATGCCAGCAACCCAGCGACTGAGTGTACTTGGACGTGTCTTTGTCGTAGTTCGCCATGTCTTCGCGCATGATCTTGGCGGTGTACTTGGCGATGTCCAAACCGGTCCGGAATTTGTTCTGGGCGCGCATGCGGGCCGCGTGCTTCGGGTTGATCGCGTTCCAGGTCGGGTTCTGCTTCAGGATGGAAGCAATGGCGTCAACGTCGTTTGCGTATGGCATGTCTCAGTCCTGTCTTCTAAGGTTTGAGGTGCTCTTTAAGTAATTCTTTAAAAGCGGCGTTCGTGCGACAGCAGGCGATCAAAAAACGATCAAGGCGCTGACGATGGGACCTACTTTAAAGTCTTTGTTTTTATAATTGAAATTTATATTATCTATATTCGGCATTTTTTCTATGAATGTGGAAAATGCATTAATGTCATGTCGACGACCTGGTTGGCTGCTGCTGAATCAGGCCTTACAGAGAACAATCAGCCTGTCTTCCGGCGCCAGGTCCAGATAGCCATCCCGTGGCGGATTCAGAGTGGCATGACGACCATTGGCATTGGCCTGGTGCCGCCAGATGCCCAGCGCCAATTCACCTCCGGCGGCCATGACTTTTTCCAGCACCTCAAAGTCGGCACTGGCTGGTAGCGGATACTCCTGAGGATCCCGAAATTGTATCTCGGCGCCACCCACGGTAAACAGCTCGTCCAGTACCACTCTGAGCTCCCGCCGCAACGCCACCTGAGCCAGAACATGACTGACGATCATCGGGCTGATCATCATTTCGCTCTGATGACCCAACAGCAGATCCCGATTGTCCGGATCGCTCAGCTCCATAATCAGCTGCGGGCGTTTGCCGCCCTCGCTGAGCAAATCCTCAAGCAGCAGGTAACCAACCATCGCCCGTGCATCGGCTTCCTCGCCGGAGGCCAGACGGTCACTACTGAGCAATAGAATGGAATCGTAATTCAGCGGCCCAACCTGGCGTAACGCGCCCTCTACCATATAGTCCGCCTCCACATGGCGGCATATCACCTTGCCCTGCTCCCCCAGGTAACGGTCAATCTCCTTCTGGCGCTCAGCGACCGGCACAACCGATACGATATCCACTTCAAATTGCTTCTGGCGGTAACTGGAAAATTCGTCGATCAGGCTGGGCACCCGGCGGTTCCAGCCCAAAACCAGCACCCGATGAACTTTCTCGGAAAACGCCACTGAATGGCTGGCCGGCGCCCCGCGATGAATAACAGTCAGCGCCGGAGTTCGGGAATCTGGCTCGGTTTCCGAGTAATCCCGGGCCAGCAGCACAACCCGGTCCTGAACATCAATCCGCGTGTCTGATGCGGCCGGCATCTTCACGTCCCAGCCTTTCGCCACAGGTTTCAGGATACCAAGCACAATGACTTTCGGCCGCTGGGCCGACAACTCTCCTAATGTCATACCGGCCAGCGACTCGCCCCCACGAATGTAGATCTCACTGCCATCACCAGCGGTCAGTAGTTCATTAAAGATCTCCGACAGGCCCGGATGCAGAATATTCTGAACCATTAGCCGGCTGATCGTGGCGTCACCGGCAACCACTTCGATTTCGCCCGGGTAGGCCCTTTCGATGATCGGATGCTTGCGGATGTCCTGAATCTCGGCCACCACAAACGGCAGCGGCGCACTCAGCTGACGCGCCTGGGCGGCAATGGACAGCAGCGCTTTCACGGTTTCAACATCTGAGGTAACCAGGCTGCCGGCCTGATGGGCCGCACTGGGCACAATCACCGCAGAGGCATCCAGGCAGGCCACCCGTTGCAGAGCATCAGGCTGAATAGCCGCACCAGACCGGAGAATAATCTGGCGGGCCTTACGGCCGATACCCGGTTCGCTTCGCAGTTCGTGCACCTGTGCCGCCGAAGCAGTCTGGGAAAGCACCACCAGTCGCAGCCGGTTAGCATCGTGTCTTTCCAGGAATCGCCTCATTCGGCCAGAGGAGCCCAGCAACTCCACCAGCAGCGGCAGGGTCTGGCTGGTCCATCCCAGCACCACGATGTGGTTTCGAAGCGTGACCGGCGTCAGGCCCCGTTCCAGATCCGTCATCTTGGCAATCAGCCAGCGAGTCAGGATGGCCACCAGGGTGCCCATAAACACCACATAACCGCTGATGGTCAGAATGGTGGACACCAACCGCTGCCAGTTACCCACATCATCGCCCAGGTATCCCGGATCGGTCAGCCGCAGAAAGGCCCACCAGATGGCACCGCCGGCATCCTCGTGGGGGCCGCCGAAAGGCAATGCCAGCAGACCGCCAATCAGCGAAATCAGCCCGATAAAAACACCCACTACCAGAAGCTGAAAGCCGGCGCCTTTGACCAACTGGCGCTCTACAATGAATTTGACGCGGTCAACAAAACGAAAGGGCAGCATGGACGTCCTTTTGAACAATCGGAAAATGTGGGCAAGCATAACGTAAAAACACTAGGCGCGATCACTGTTCAGACTGGCCAGACTGACTGGCACGCTTTCGGCTTTAAGTGCTTCATACAGGGTCGGATAAAACCGGACTACGCCTTCTTCCGGTTTTACCCCCGCCCTTGCCAGCGTGCGTAGCGGCTGATACTGAAGGTCAGCAATAACCACCTGGCTGCCTTCTGCCCTGCAGGTACTGATCAGTTTGTTCAGTGCAGACACCCCGCCGGCATCCAGGATCGTCACCCCATCCATGTACAGAATAAGTCCGCGGGCGCTGGCAGAAAGCTGCGCCAACTCTCCGAAAATCCGGTCAGCGGCCGCAAAAAATAACGGACCGTTGATTTTGAACACCTGCCAGCCCCCCGGAAGCCGCGCCCCGGCCATTCGGTTGCTGCCGGTAATATCCGTTACCCGGGTCATCTGGGCCATTTCCCGCATGAACAGTACCGCCGCCAGCAGAATCCCGGTGGTGATCGCGATCACCATATCCAGCAGCACCGTCAGCGAAAAGCAGGTGATGAAGACCAGCACATCGCCGCGCGGCGCAGTCCTGAGCAGATGAAGTGATTTGGGCGCTTCACTCATGTTCCAGGCTACCATCAACAGTAATGCCGCCATGGCCGCCATCGGCAGATAAGCCAGCAAAGGCGCCAGCGATACCAGTGCCAGAAGAACCACCAGGGCATGGACCATAGCGGAAACAGGCGATACCGCACCGGCACGGTAGTTGGCGGCGGAGCGGGCAATGGCCGCGGTTGCGGTGATGCCGCCGAAGAAAGGCGTTATGACATTGCCGATGCCCTGTCCCAGCAATTCACTGTTGGCGCTGTGACGCTTGCCGGTCATGCCATCCAGAACCACCGCACAGAGCAGTGATTCAATGGCGCCGAGCATGGCGATGGCAAACGCGGCAGGCAGCAGGTCGCGCACCATGGTCCAGCTGATACCCAGGGGGTCACCGCTGGCATCCGGGCGATTCCAGGGCCAGGCGAACTCCGGCAGAAAGGGAGGAATGCCGGCGCCAGTCGAGCCATCCGCCAGCAGGTAACTGAAACGGGAACCTATGGTTTCGACGGTCGCGCCGTTAGCGTTCAGCACCACCGCCAGCAGACTGCCAATGATCACTGCGGGCAAGTGAGGCGGCACCGGTGACTTCAGGCGCGGCCACAGCAACATCACCGCCAGCGTCGCGATCGCTACTAACATGGTCACAGCGTCGAGCTCCGGCAGCGCCTGACCGACAGCCGCAAGCTTGTCCCAATAATACTCCGGCATCTGCTCGATGCTCAGGCCGAAAAAGTCCTTCACCTGCAGGGTGGCAATCACCACAGCAATACCGCCGGTAAACCCCAGGGTGACGGCTTCCGGGATGTATTCGATAAAGCGGCCCAGACGCATAAGTGCCATCACAATAAGCATCACCCCGGACATCAGGGACGCCAGAAGCAAACCGCCAAGGCCATAGGTCTGGGCGATGGGATAAAGAATCACCACAAACGCTGCGGTTGGGCCAGAGACGCTGAAACGACTGCCACCGGTCAGCGCAATGACAAACCCGGCAATAAAAGCGGTGTAGAGCCCGTACTGGGGTGGTACGCCACTGGCAATCGCCAGAGCCATGGCCAGTGGAATAGCGATAATCCCGACGGTGACGCCTGCCATGACATCACGACCAAAGCACCGGCCTGTGTAAGGCTCATCAATGCACGCCTCGCGAAATGCGTGGGCCAGGCGCAGAGAAAACAGATGAGCGCGGTGCGGCATCAAACATCCTTAACGTTTGAACGAACGGCAAAAAGCTGACGGCCAATCGGGTTTCATGATCGTATAGCCAATTATGACAACTTTTACGCAAACTCTCTCTACGCTCACCTGTCTGCTGATCGCCGGCTGTGCTTCGCTGCCCGACAGCAAACCGACACCGGTGCCACCGCAGTCCCAGTATGATTCGATCATTACCGATAACAACGGCAGATTGTTGTCCATCAACGACCTGACGGCGGAACTGGCATTCGCCGATGTGGTGATCATTGGCGAATATCATGGCCACCACGGCGCCCACCTGCTGCAATCGCTGATGCAATCCGCCCTTTACCGGCAACGCCCACAACAGCTGCTGAGCATGGAGCAGTTCACCCTGAATGATCAGCCCCAGTTGGATACCTATCTGGCCGGACAAACCGGCGAAGAAGAACTGATTGCCGATAGCGGTGCCTGGTCAAACTATAAAGCATCTTACCGGCCCCTGATCGAGTTCTCGAAGAACCGGAACCTGCCGGTGGTCGGGGCCAACGCACCCGCTGATATTGTCCGTTGCATTGGGCGCAATGGCGAGAGCTACCTGGATCAGCTTGACCGCGAAAAGCGTTCGCAACTACCGGAAAACCCGTTTGTAGACACCCCGGCCTATCGCAAAAAATTCTTCAATGCTCTCGGTGGCGGCCACGGTGGCACCGATGACCAGCCGACAGGACACAGCAAGCGGCTGGAGAATAGCTACAAAGCCCAGTTACTGCGGGACAACACCATGGCAGATCAGGTGATCATGGCGATTGACGAAAAGCCTGACCGCCAGGTGCTTCACCTCACCGGCACCTTCCACGCCGAAGACCGCCAGGGCATGGTCGCAGTGCTGGAAAAGAAGCGCCCGGACCTGCAAATTGCCGTTGTCAGCCCGGTGCTCTGGCAGACCGGAGAGAACTTCGCCAGCCTGCTGGAGACGAACCAGGGAAAGGGCGATTTTCTCTATCTTCTGCAGCCACTGCCCGAGGCTTACCGAGATACCCAGCGTCATAGTGACGCCATCATGAAACAGTTCAGCAACGCGGCCGAGCTTAGCTGTAACTGAACAGGCCCAGAGGCCGCAGCCAGCCCGGCCGTTTAATTACGTCGGCTTGCGCTGCCCCGCCAGGATCACAATGGCAATACCGCCAAGAATGGCAACACCTGCCACCACCAACCTCAGAGTCAACGGCTCGGTCAGCAGCAGAACACCGCCAATCGCCGCGATGACCGGCACGCTCAGCTGGACCGTAGCCGCCGTGGTGGCCTGCAACAGCGGCAACGCCATATACCAGATGGCATACCCCATACCAGAGGCGATGGCGCCCGAGGCAATCGCATAACCCATACCCGCCATATCAATCCGGGCACCGGCCATCATCACGAGGCTCAACGCCAGTGCCATCGGCACCGACCGGATAAAGTTGCCGGTGGTCACAGCGGTAGGTTCACCGGCGCCCTTTGCCCGCAACGAATAAACGCCCCAGGCAATACCCGCACTGATCATCAGCAGGGAACTGAACAATGGCGGCGCCGTCAGCCCGGGCAACAGCAACCCAACCAGTCCGGAGAACGCCACCACAAAACCCGCCCATTGAGCCCAGTGAGGACGGTTTCCACGAACAATGCCAATGCTGATCATGGTGGCCTGGACCGAACCGAACAGAAGTAGCGCACCCATAGCCGCCGACAGCCCGCCATAGGCATAGGAAAAGGCCGCCGCGTAAGCAAACAGGGCCAGCGCGGAGCCCCAAGACCCCTGCTTTAATGGTGCCCGATTGCCCCGCAAACTCACCAACAACCAGAGCATCAGCGCACCAGAAGCCAGGCGAACGCTGGTGAAAGTGGCTGCATCAATATCCGTATCGCGCAAGGCCGCGCGGCAAAGCAGGGAATTGCCCGCAAAGGCGGTCATGGCCACGGTGGTCAGCAACAGCGTTCGAACCCTCTGCGAGATCATTGGGTTTGCACCATTTCATCCGTTACCTGAAAGGCCCCTGAAAGCCATTTTACAATCTCTCTGGCCGCTGGATGCTCAAAGCGCATATAGCATCTAGTGAGTGCCTGGCGCTTCTCATCACTGATCCTGTTGAGGCCGGTATCCTGCAGAACCAGCAGATCGGCGGCCACCCGTGCCGCTAACTCAATACCTAACACTTCTTCTGCAGCTTGCCGGAACGCGAGGCCGTATTCGTAACCCGACCCCAGCTCATAGCTCTGCGCCAGCGTAATAGCGGGAATCATCGTAAGCACCGGTTGCAAAGCAGGGTTGATGGCGTGACCTGCAAGAAAATCGCTGTTGGCGGATGGTCGCCCCGTAAACCCTCGCAGGTGCAGGTGGCGGGACATGCGATCGCCATCGTTCACCGGATAGTTATCCCAGAGCAGCGGTTTGCGTTTCAGCACACGAGCCACCCGCTCCAGATGCCCCGGCGACACCTCTCTGGCGCAGACTTCCTCGCCGGTCCAGAACACCCTTATGTCCCGGTCAAGCTGCTTGCCCAGAGTTTCCAGGTAGTCTTCAGGGCGCTGGCCGAATACCCGGTCAAGCACCGCGTCATCGGAGTAGTAGGTGGGACAGATCGTCAGCTGCTCTGCCCGAGTCCGATCACGAACCCAGTGCATGATGTCGGCTTGTCGCGTGGCCAGATCCGGAAGATCGCTGTGCATGTCATCGAACAGTATGGCCAGTTCCTGAACCCCCACGCTGTCGAGAAAAGACAATTTGGCGGCGAGCGCTGCCTGAGCCTGCCCGTCAAAATTATTGAACACCTCGAACGGGCTCAGGCCAACGCCAAAGCGAACGCCCTGCTCCCGGCAAAACCGGGCAAACGCGTTCAGTTCCGCCGCTTGCTCCGGCGGGTGCGGCTCATCCCAGCGGCGACGCAGCCAGGCGTCGGCCTTGGGCGCGTAAAGGTAAAAACCGTAACCGTGGGGCGCCAGGGTAGAAACCAACTGCCGCCGGTCCTCCCAGCTCCATAGAGGACCGTAGAAGCCTTCGATAATGCCGAGCTCAATGCCTGATGTCATGATTGCCCTGTGTTGCCGCGTAACGGAAAGTCATCAATGACGATTGTGGCTGGAAAAGCCGAACCATAAAAGATACTGTATATAAAAACAGTATCAAGGCGGTCAGGCCATGAGAACACGCGGCACAGCGCTCAATCCGAATAACCGGTTCCAGCCCATCGTAACAGACCGACAGGTGGACGACGGCTGGTATCAGAATTCCGACGATGATGTCTGCCCGGATACCATGGCAACCGAAGTCATGGACGAGCAGGTGAAAAGCATCATCAGCCGGAACCAATCACCGGATGTGCCGTTTGATCAGTCTATCAACCCCTACAGAGGTTGCGAACACGCCTGCGTATACTGTTTCGCGCGCCCAACCCACGCCTATTGGGACATGTCGCCGGGGCTGGATTTCGAAACCCGTCTCATTGCAAAACCCAACGCCGCGCAAAGACTTCGGGAAGCTCTGGACAAGCCGGGGTATCAGCCGAAGCCTATCGCACTGGGCGTCAACACCGATGCCTATCAGCCCATCGAAAAACACCGCCGCATTACCCGCCAGATTCTGGAAGTGCTGGCCGAGTATCGTCACCCCGTTTCCATCATCACAAAAGGCGCCCTGATCCTGCGGGACCTGGACCTTTTGTCAGACATGGCGGAACAGGGGCTCTGCTCCGTGCGGGTAAGCCTGACGACTCTGGACAACTCTCTGAAAGGGAAGATGGAACCGCGGGCAGCTTCGCCGGCAACGCGCCTGAAAGTCATTCGTGAACTCTCTTCCGCCAAGGTTCCGACCGGCATTATCCTCGGACCTGTTATCCCGTTTATCAATGACCATGAGCTGGAAGCTATTCTGGCCGCTGCCAGTGAAGCAGGCGCTGCGCGGGCCAGCTGGATCATGCTGCGTCTGCCATGGGAGCTGACCGAACTCTTTCAGGACTGGCTGCAAAGGCACTTTCCCGATCGGGCGGAGCGGGTCATGAACCGGATCCATGATTTGCGCGGGGGTAAAAGTTACGATGCCACCTTCGGGCGCAGGATGACCGGCACTGGCCCCTACTCGGACCTGATCCGCCAGCGGTTTACAAACCGTGCGCGACACCTGGGGCTGGGCCTGCATGAAGCGGAACCGTTGCGAACCGATCGGTTTCGGCGCCCGGGCGGAGAGCAAATCAACCTTTTCTGAACCGGCCGTGATTGGGTTATCCTGACAGGATGATGGCACTAGCCGGCCACCAGGGATAGGACCTTGGTCTTAGCCGCGCACGATATAATTCCATATGCTAACGAATATGGTTACCCTGAAAGAGCGTAAAGCTGTAGGGGCCTGAAAGATGGCCAACTCACTACCGCACAATACAACAATGACTTAAGAGGCTAGCTGAACAATGAAAATTCGTTCTGTTCTAACTGCCGCTGTGATGGCCGTAGCAACCACCTTCACAGCCTCTCAGGCCCTTGCACAGGAAACCTTCACCCTGCGCCTGGCAGAAACCTGGGGACCCAACTTTCCGATCTTCGGTGACACCACCAAGAATTTTGCGGAGCGCGTCGAGAAAATGTCCGACGGTCGCTTGAAGATCCGCATCGACTCCGCCAACAAGCACAAGGCACCGCTGGGCGTTTTCGACATGGTTAAGGCCGGCCAGTACGACATGGGGCACTCTGCGTCCTATTACTGGAAAGGCAAAGTACCCAACACGCTGTTCTTCACCAGCATGCCCTTCGGCATGAACGCCATGGAGCAGTACGCCTGGTTCTATCACGGCGGTGGCATGGAGCTGATGCAGGAGGTCTATGAACCCCACAACATGCTGTCTTTCCCGGGCGGCAACACCGGCGTTCAGATGGGCGGCTGGTTCCGCAAGGAAATCAAAACACTGGAAGACCTGCAAGGCCTGAAAATGCGTATTCCGGGATTCCAGGGCGAAGTGTTTGCTGAAGTTGGTGTCAATCCCACCAACATTGCCCCGGGTGAGCTCTACACTGCCCTGGAACGCAACACCATTGATGCGGTTGAGTGGGTAGGCCCGGCACTGGACCTGCGTCTTGGCTTTCAGCAGATCGCTGACTATTACTACACCGGCTGGCACGAGCCTGCCACCGAGCTCCAGTTCCTGATCAACAAAGATACCTGGGAAGAGCTGCCCGCTGATCTTCAGGAAATCATGCTCGTAGCGATGCGGACTGGCTCTTACGACATGCTGGTTCAGTCACAGCATGCCAATGCCGAAGCCTGGGCCACCATCAAGGAAGAGCATCCAAACGTCCAGATCAAGCAGTTCCCCAAGGAAATTTTCCAGGCCATGTATGCGGCTAACGAAAAGCTCCTTAAAGAAGCTGCGAGCGAAGACGAGCAGGCTGCCAGAATTGTGAAGTCACTGACCGAGTACCAGGAGCAAAGCCGCGCCTACACGAATATTTCCGAGCGCGCTTATCTCAATACGATGTCAGAAGTCGAGTAGTACACTCGATGTAAACCGGACCGGGCTCACCCCAGGTGAGTCCCGGTTTTTATTATTTATAGCAACTCAAAATTGCCGGTCGGTATGGCGGAGGACAATCAATGCGTTGGATTATCAAGCTGGATGACGGCCTGGCCTGGCTTTCCATTTTTTGTGGCTGGGTCGCCTGCGCCGCGATGATACTGATGGCAGGCAATGTGTTTTACGATGTTGTTGCGCGCTACGCGTTTAATAACGTTTCAATCGGCATGCAGGAAATGGAATGGCACCTGTATTCGGTCGTTTTCCTGCTTGGCATACCCTACGCCCTTCGCACCGATGGACATGTCCGGGTTGACGTGCTTTACGCCCGGTGGAGCGACAAAACCAAGGCGTGGATCAATCTTATCGGTGCTCTCGTTTTTATTGTGCCGTTCTCTTATCTGATCTGGAAATACGGTCAGGCATACGCAATCGAGTCCTACAGCATGGGAGAGACCAGCGCTGATCCGGGCGGCCTTACCCACCGATGGATTATTAAAAGTATCATTCCCATATCAGCGGTCTTTACCGGAATCGCCGGGCTGAACATGGCAACGCAGGCGCTGCGGGTCATGTCGGGTGAAAAAACCTACGAGGCTAAACACGGCGCGGAGGGGCTCGCATGATTGGCATGATCATGTTCGGGGTTGCCCTGGTGATGCTGATGTTCGGCTTCCCGGTAGCTTTTACTTTTGGCGGGGTTGCGCTCTTTTTCGGCGTGTTTGCAGAAGGCATGGACCTGTTTGCGTTCATGCCCTTCCGCATTATGAGCGTGATGCAGAACACGACCTTGATGGCCGTGCCACTGTTTATTTTTATGGGCGTGGTGCTTCAGCGCACCAAACTCGCGGCACAGTTGCTGACGTCCATGGGCCGTCTGTTTGGCGGTTTACCGGGAGGCCTGGCCATTTCCACCATTCTGGTGGGTGCCCTGCTAGCGGCCTCGACCGGTGTCGTCGGCGCCAGCGTCGTGGCCATGGGCCTTATTTCCCTGCCGGTGATGCTGGCCCACGGTTATGACAAGCGACTGGCCACGGGCACCATTTGTGGTGCCGGCACCCTGGGCCAGATAGTCCCACCCTCCATTATTTTGATCATCCTTGGCGACGTACTCGGGCTTCCGGTGGGAGATCTGTTCCGGGCAGCGGTTCTACCCGGGGTAATCCTCATAGGCCTCTACATCGCCTACATTCTGGTACTTACCCGCTTCAAACCCGAAATGGCCCCCGCCATGCCGGACGACAGTGGTCTGTCCCGCGGTAAAGAGATACAGGCAGCGCTGCTGGCCATCATTCCACCACTGGCGCTGATGGTGATTGTGCTGGGTTCCATTTTCGCCGGCATTGCTACCCCCACTGAGTCTTCAGCGTTGGGTGGTGTAGGTGCTGTGGTTCTGGCGCTGATCTACCGCCAGTTCTCCTTCAAGATGATCTGGGACGCCTCCAAGGACACGGTCAAGGTGACCGCCATGGTATTTGCCATCCTGATTGGCGCCACCGCCTTCTCGATGGTGTTCAGCTATACCGGTGGCGACTACCTGCTGGAAGAATGGATGCTGGCGCTGCCCGGTGAAAAGTGGGGCTTCGTGATCCTGGCCATGCTGGTCATTCTGGTGCTGGGCTTCTTCATCGATTTCGTGGAAATTTCCTTCATCATCGTACCGATCCTGGCGCCTGTCGCAGAAGCCCTCGGCATCAACATGCTGTGGTTCGCCATTCTGATTGCCATGAACCTGCAAACCAGCTTCCTGACGCCGCCGTTCGGGTTCAGTCTGTTCTACCTGAAGGGGGTATCGCCGCCAGAGGTGAAAACCACTGATATCTATAAAGGTGTAATGCCCTTCATTCTGATTCAGATCGTCGTGTTGATGGCGATTTTCGTCATGCCGGAGTGGTTTGGAATGAGCTCAAGCTACTGACCCTGTACTGATCCCCTGTTGTCACAATGACAAACGCCGATCATTTTCTATACTAAAGTCTATAGAAAAAACGGCCAAAGGGGTTCAAGGCTCATGAATGACAGTACGGCCCGCAAGCAGCATTCCCGAATCCTTGACCTGCCGGTGGAGGTGCCACCGGCAGACCGGGCACCTCACAGCTACGAACGGTGGCTGATTTCAAAACTGCTGCACATGGCGGGTTCGCCACCCATTTGCTTTGAGCTCTGGAACGGCGACCTTGTTGAGCCCGAAGGCGTCAGTGCCGACTTCATCCTCCGCCTGAAGGACCACAAAGCCCTCCTGACACTGGTTGCCAACCCGAATCTTGCGTTTGGCGATCTGTACAGCGCCGGCAGACTTCAGGTAAACGGCGACCTGGCCGACCTGATGGAAACGCTTTACCACCATATTCATCGGGCAAGCGACCAATGGCCCAAATGGCTTGAAGCCCTCTGGCGCAATCATAGCCCGCGGTCGACGGGACTGTCTGAAGCCAGGGAAAACATCCATCACCACTACGACCTTGGCAACGACTTCTACAGCCTTTGGCTCGATCACGCGGAAATGCAGTACACCTGTGCTTATTACGAGTCACCAGATCTGAACCTGGAACAGGCCCAGATCGCCAAACTGGAGCACGTTTGCCGCAAGCTGCGGCTGAAACCCGGCATGATCGTCGCCGAAGCAGGTTGCGGCTGGGGCGGCCTGGGCCGCTATATGGCCAGGGAATACGGCGTAAAGGTACACGCCTACAACATCTCCCGGGAACAGCTGGCTTACGCCCGAGAAGAGGCCAGAAAGCAGAAACTTGACCACCTGGTGGAATACATCGAAGACGACTATCGCAATATTGATGGCCAGTACGATGCCTTTGTATCCATCGGTATGCTGGAACATGTAGGCAAAGACAACTTCCCGGCTATGTCAGAACTGATTCGTCGGGTGCTGAAACCCAACGGCCTGGCGCTGTTACACAGCATCGGCCGCAACCGCCCGATGCTGATGAACGCCTGGATCGAGAAACGCATTTTCCCGGGCGCCTACCCACCCAGTATTTCCGAATTCATGAGTATCTGTGAGGAAGGCGAATTCTCGGTGCTGGACGTGGAGAACCTGCGGCTGCATTACGCCCAGACCCTGACCCACTGGATGGAACGCTTTCAGAGCGGTCGATCGCAAGTAACCGCAATGTATGACGAGGCCTTTGCCCGCGCCTGGGAAATGTACCTGGCCGGCTCCATTGCGGCATTCCGCGCCGGAAGCCTGCAACTGTTTCAAGTGGTGTTCACTCACGGCGCCAACAACGAACTGCCACAAAGCCGCCGGGACCTTTACCAGACCCCCGCAGCGCCTGAGGAGTGATCATGGAATATTACGACCTGATTATCGTGGGCGCGGGGCCATCCGGATCAACTCTGGCCAACGCCCTGCGCAACAGCGGTAAACGGGTGCTGATTCTGGATAAACAGGCCTTTCCCCGAGACAAAACTTGTGCCGGATGGGTCACTACGGCAGTCATGGACAGCCTGAACATTGATCTCGAGGATTATGCATCCAGTCGCACACTGCAACCCATTAGCCAGTTCCGCATCGGCATGATGGGCCAGACTGCAGTGGACAATAATCACGGTGAAGTGGTCAGCTATGGCATTCGCCGCTGCGAATTCGATGCCTATCTGCTGGACCGGGTGGACTCACCCAAAGAACTCGGCCAACCGGTAAAAACAATTGAGCGGCATAACGGCAACTGGATCATAAATGACACCTGGCAGGCGCCACTGATCGTCGGCGCTGGTGGCCATTTCTGCCCGGTTGCCAACCAACTGGGTGAAGGCCTCGGCAGCCACGAAACCGTGGTGGCCGCCAAGGAAGTGGAATTTGAAATGACGCCCGGGCAGGCGGGCCGCTGCGAAGCGCGCGGCGACACCCCGGAACTCTGGTTCTGTAAAGACCTGAAAGGCTACGCCTGGGTTTTCCGCAAGGGCAACTTTCTGAACATTGGCCTGGGCCGGGAAGACAGCCACAAGCTGACTGACCACCTGAACGAATTTGTCCATGAAATGAAAGCCACGGGCCGCATCCCCAACGACCTGCCCGGCCGTTTCAAAGGCCACGCCTACCTGCTTTATGATCACGCCGAGCGGCCCCTGGTCGATGACGGGCTGCTTCTGATCGGCGATGCCGCAGGTCTGGCCTACACCCAGAGTGGCGAAGGCATTCGCCCTGCCATTGAGTCGGCGCTGATGGCCGCCGACCTGATCCGGGATCTGGAAGAATTTTCAGCCCGTTCACTGCAGCCCTACGGCGAAGCGATTGCCGAACGGTTTGGCAAACGCAATGCAAATCAGAAACCCGGCCTGCAGTTGCCGGATTGGGTGAAAATGCCCCTGGCGAGCACACTGATGCGCTCCCATTGGTTCACTCGCAAAGTGGTTACGGAAAAGTGGTTCCTGCATCAGCAGGTGCCGCCACTGGAAATATCGCAGGCTTGAACAGACCCTAATTATTCCTGACACTGCGTGCCATTTCGCACTATGCTCAAAATGACAGGACCCGCTTATTACATAAGATCATTAATATGCCCATTGATGTTCAGGCTCTTTTCCCGAAGCTGGTCAACCTTCTATTGGACACCGTGTTCGTTGTCGACGAAGCGGGCACTATCGTATTTGTCAGCGACGCCTGTGAACGGCTGCTGGGCTACACCGCAGAAGAGATGACCGGCACGGTGATTCTGAATTACATACACCCGGAAGACCTGGAGCTAACCCGGCAAGCCGTCCACAAGGTCATGGAGGGTGAGCCCCACACCGACCACGAGAACCGTTACCTTCGCAAAGATGGCGGCGTGGTGCATATCCTCTGGTCCGCCTGCTGGTACGAGGAAGAACAATCAAGGGTCGGTGTCGCCCGGGACATCACCTCTCTGCGCCGGGCCGACCAGACCCGCAACGCGCTCTACCGGATTTCCGAAGCCGCCCACAACGCCCAAACCCTTCGGGGCCTGTCGACCGGGGTAAAAGCGGTCATCGGCGAGCTCTTTCCGGGCGACAACCTGTATCTGGCCTTTTACGACCGCGAGAAACACCGACTCCGGGTTCCAGACTGGACTACAGGAAACGCAGATGGGTGGCTTGAAGAAGAAGTCCATTCCAACACAGCTCTGGCCAGGGTTCTGAGGGATGGCAGGCCACGCCTGGAATCGCGCAATCAGACGCAAACAGACTGGATGGGCGTGCCCCTGATTTCCAGAGACTTGGTGCTGGGGATTCTGGTGCTCGAAAAAACGATGGAGGAAGCGTCTTTCAACGAGGCCGACCTGAAACTGTTGCAATTCATGGCCACCCAGGTGGCGATCATGGTGGAGCGCAAACAGGCCGATGAACAATTACGATTCATGGCCCATCACGATGCGCTGACCGGCCTGACCAACCGCTCGCTGTTTCACGACAGACTGGAGCATGCACTGAAATCCGCCCGCAGAAACGGCAGTCGCCTGGCCCTGCTCTACCTGGACCTCAACAACTTCAAGCATATTAACGACACCTGGGGACATGAGGCCGGCGATGAAGTTATCCGCGAAGTAGCCCGGCGGCTGCAGAGCGACACCCGGCAAACGGACACCATCGGCCGCGTGGGAGGTGATGAATTCACCGTGCTGTTAACCGACATCGCCGAACCTGAAGCCAACGTGGACAAGGCCATCGCGAAAATCCTGGAGATTCTGGCCCGGCCCTTAGAATTTGGCAGCACCTCCCTTCAGGTAACCAGCAGTATTGGTGTCGCCGTGTATCCCGAAGACGGCGATACCGTCCGCCAATTAATGATCAAGGCCGACACCAACATGTATCTGGATAAACATCGCCAATAAAACGGGGCAGCCAGAAAAGGCGAACCTATGGAGATAAACACACCTGTCACCGTTGCGATCGCCATAATTGCACTGTGGATAGGCTTTCACATCAACCGGAAGGTCGGCTTCCTTCAGACCTACAACATTCCGCCTGCCGTGTCCGGCGGCCTGTTGATCAGTCTTCTGGTGGCTTTGATTGAAGGCACTACCGGCCAGGCGATCCGGTTCGATCTTCAGTTACGGGACCTGCTGCTGATCACCTTTTTCAGCACCATTGGCCTGTCAGCCCGTCTCCGCCAGATGCTGGAGGGCGGCAAAGCGCTGGCCGTGATGCTTGGCCTGGCGATTGTGTTGCTGTTGCTCCAGAACCTGACGGGCACCGTCATTGCTCTGATCGCTGGCGAAACGGCGCTTTACGGCCTGGTCGGCGGAAGCATTTCTCTGGCAGGTGGTCACGGGACAGCCATCACCTGGGGCCAGATGTTCGAGGAATACTTTGGCCTGACCAACGCCAGCTCCATCGGCATGACCTTCGCAACCGCAGGTCTGATTATGGGCGGCCTGATTGGTGGCCCTGTGGGCGCCTGGCTGATCCGCCGGAACAATCTGCATTCGCAGTCGCAAATGCCGGAGCTTCCGCACATCGAGTCGGGTCAGAAAATAACTTACATCATCGAGCTGAACAGCCTGCTAACCGCCATTCTTCTGATTGCCCTCTGCTTTGCTTTAGGCGCCACTGTCTATGGTTGGCTCTCCGGTTTTGGCATCCGCGTGCCCGCGTTCCTGACCGCCATGTTTCTGGGCATCGTGTTAACAAACAGCCTGGAACTGCTGCGCATCAACGTTGATCATCGGCCGATTCAGTTAGCCGGTGACCTTAGCCTTCAGTTATTCCTCGGCATGAGCCTGATCAGTCTGCCGCTACTTTCTCTGCAGGATGCGTTCGGTGTGATCAGTTTGATTATGGTCATGCAGGCAATCGTTATCGGGCTGCTTACGATCTATGTGGTGTTCCCTCTGCTCGGCAGAGACTACGATGCGGCCTGCATTTCTTCAGGCTTTATCGGCATGGGGCTGGGCGCAACGCCGGTGGGTATCGCCAACATGAACGCCCTGACCAATCGATTCGGCCCCAGCCCCAAAGCCTACCTCGTTATCCCTTTGCTGGGAGCATTCTTTATCGATATCGCCAACGCCAGCCTGGTACAGATGCTGTTGGGTATGGAGTTGTTCAAACCCTGAGTTACAGCACAAGCGATGTCGCCAGGAACAGCATCAGTCCCATACCAAGGATGTCGGTAAAGGTCGTGAGAAAAATGCTGCTGGCGGTAGCCGGGTCTGCGCCAAACCGTTTTAGTGTTAGCGGGACCAGCACGCCGAACACGCCGCTGCCGATACAGGAGCCGGTCATGGCAATCAGAATCACCAGGCCCAGGAGCAAGGGCTCAACGGAGTCTGTCATAATCGCGTAGCCAAACATGGCAGCGCCCGCTATCAGCCCGACGACGGCGCCGTTGAGGGCGCCTAGCAGGATTTCCTTGCGAAGCAGCTTGCGCACCGGGTAATCCCGCAACTGGCCTAGGGTCATGCCTCGCAGGGTAATGGCCAGGGCCTGGCATCCGGTATTCCCGCTTTGACCGGCCAGCACCGGTAGAAAAGCCGCCAGGGCGACAATCCGGGTGATGGTATCTTCGAAAGTACCCACCACAAAGGCGGCGGCAAACGCGGTGACCAGGTTAACCAGCAACCAGGGATGGCGCATCCGGAAGGACTTGAGCACCGACGTGCTGACTTGCTCTTCCTTGTCCACACCGTACTGGGCTCCGGCCTGGCCACTGAGTTCCGAAGCAATGCGTTCATATAGCTTCCAGCCATGCACCACCCCCACTATCCGATGGTCGTGATCCACTACCGGGTATTGGGGATAGTGACGATAGAGCACTTCACCCACCGCCTCCTGGATTGACGTATCAGCGCGGAAAGCGAACGGATTTTTGATCATGATGTCCGCCAGCGGCTCGGACGGTTTTGAAAGAATCAGGTCACGCATGCCCACGACGCCAACAAGGCAGTCGGCTTCAGTGGCAAAAATATAGCTGATTTCAGAAAGATCGGAGCTTTTCACCAGAAAGGCCAGCGCCTCTGCCACGGTGTGGCTCGCCGGCAGAATGGCCGGGGCGGGCGTCATCAGTTCGCCAATGTCTTTTTCAACGCCGGATAAGACGGCCTTGGTGGCAAGATCCTCTGCCCCGACCGACTCCGCCAGGTGCGACGCCACATCCATCGCCTGTTCATGGGGCAGGCGCGAAAGCACAAACTGAATTTCATCCGGCGCCAGCTTTGCCAGAGATTCCGCGGCATCAACCGGCGATCGGGCCTTGATCTCTTCTATTCTTTCAGTGATTCCGAGGTTGTTCGACATAGCATGCTCCTGACAATGACAGTCATCCTGTTACCCACGTTATACGCTTGTTGCGGACGACGAGCACACGAAAACACCGGTCAGGGACGATGCAAAAATACGGGGAGGCGGGTAGCCCGCCGGAAACCGCAATCTCCGGCAGGCTTGGGGGAGTGGCTTACTTCGCAGTAACGGTCTTCATTACCAGCTTGCCGTCTTTCTTGATCGGGCCGTCTTCTTTGGCACCCAGCGTGTATTCGAAGACACCGGTCTTCATGCCGCCTTCTTCAGAGTGCACCATCAACATCAGCATATCGCCTGACTTGACGTCTTTCTGCAGGATCGCGGAGACATCCATGTTTTTGCCTTTTTTGATAGCCGTGTAAGCAACCACCGGGCCTGGCTTCATGGCCTCATCCGTGCGATGTACAACCAGCCAGCCGTTGGCTTCTGCATTCACTTTTTTGGCAGTAACAGTGCCAGCAGAAACGGCCTGATCATCCGCCCAGACCTTCGCCTTGTCGTGCATGCCGGCCTGAACGAAACCTGTGGCCAGTGCGCCAGAAACCAGGGCAGCCATCCAAGTCGTACTTTTAAGATGCTTTTTCATTGCGTTCTCCTAGATGTCAATGTTGCCCACCGTTCTGATCTTTCTCAGATGGGATACTGGCAGCTACGGAGACCGCAACAGGAAAGTTTCAGGCCTCACCATTTAATCGGACGTATCGGCAGGCGCGTCACCCGTCGGATACAAAAAGCCGTGAATGGCCGGGCTCGTGGGCTGGCCGGTGGGCGAACCGCCCGGTGGCTCCACGCTGATGCCGAAAGTAGCCCCACGCAGGAGTGACGGGTCGTATTGGCTCAGCGCCTCCCGGTCGATCTGGAACTGGTCACCCAGCACACCGACAGATCTCGGATTGGGGCCGAGCTCGTCCGCTTTGATCCACAGCTGATAGGACTTGTCCGGCTGCTGCTCGGCGGTTACCGGGCGGATACTCAGCTGGCGGTCGTTCAGGTTCACGGTCAGCAGAAACGCCGGTTGCTGATCGTTATGCTGGAAAACCGCCACGAATGATTCCGGCGCCTTTTCAGGCTGCGGCTGAAACGTCAGAACCGCGACCAGTATTAGAGCGGCCACCGATGTCAGTGCCGTGCTCCAGCGCCAGCGGCTCACTTGTCGGCGCAGGGCAACGACGTTGCTGTCGTCGCGATCCAGCGCGCGCTCGATCTTCGCAAACACCTCCGGGCCGGGTTCAACCGGCTCAACGGCGTCCGCAAGAGGCGATAGGCGTTGCTCCCATTCCAGAATGCGCGCATCCAGGGTCGGGTCCCCTGCGCGGCGCGCGCTCAGGGCATTCCGTTCGTCTGCTGGCAGAGTGCCCAGCACATATTCGGCAATCTGCAGGTCCAGGTCGTCGCGCTCGCTCATGATTCGAGGCACCCCTTGATGTCCTGCAGCGCGCGGCGCAGCCAGGTTTTCACGGTGTTGACCGGTTGTCCGAACTGGCTGGCCAGATCGTCTCTGGACCACCCGTTCAGGTACGCCAGGCGCACCATGTCCTGTCGTTCTTTTTCAAGCTGGTCAATGCACTGATTCAATCGGGTCACGGTCTGCTGATCTTCTACCTGGTCTTGCGCTGTGGGCTGCCGGCCGGCCATCTGGTCCAGCTCGTCATCATTGGTCGTGCGGCCGGCGGGGTGCTTTCGCAGCTCGTCGATCGCATTGTTCCGGGCAATCGATACCATCCAGGTGATCGGCGACGCCTTGGCGGCATCAAACTGCTCTGCTTTCTGCCAGATTTTCAGGTAAGTGTCCTGTATAACCTCGTCGGCCCATGCCCGGTTATTAAGGATACGCAAGACCACACCCAGAAGTTTCGGCGCAGTTGACTGATAGAGGCTGGCGAAAGCGGCGCGGTCCGATCTGGCCACGCGGCCAACCAGCGCGCTGACGTCAGCCGTCGATGTGGAAGAATTTGATTGCATGAACCATTCCGGAATAGGGTGATGGCGTAAGTGTAAGCGAAAATAAGAGGTTGTTCATTACAACCTGAAAAGCCTCAACCCAGAGGCTGACAGCCCCGAGCAGCGAGTGTCAGGTTAGTGGCTCCTTCGACCTGCTGGAAATACCGGGCCGCTGTTTTCACGCCCATATCAGCATAATCGGCTGCAGCCGGGCTGATCACCTGGCTGAGCTGAGTCCAGGCTGATGCTGACTGCCGATCCTGCTCGTAAGCATCGAACGCCTGATAAATCTTATTGCAGGTAATGCCATCGCCATCCGTTGCAGCGGAGGAGACATAGGCGGATGTCTGGCATCCCGCGAGCGTGAATGCGGGCAGAACTAAAATCAGTGGAGTCAGTTTCAAAATAAGGTTCTCCGGGTAGGTTGGCATTAATAAATGTTGTCATCACGGTCTTTGAGGATGTTAAAACTAGAGGGTGTCGAGTTCACCGCGCAGGGAGTATAGTCGGGTGACATCCAAAGTTCTCCCGCAGCCGTAAGTCCCGCTGCTTTTCACGAAATCTAGCAGGTAACCAATGGTACAGCACACTCCAGCCTCCAATCCGGAAACCGCCAAGCGCCTGCCCTGCAGAGGTTGTCTTCCCGATTGCGTCAACTACGACACTTGCGACGGCAAGCCCTGGCGGGCAGACAAGGCTTCCAAGGCGCCTGCCAATCAGCCGCATCCCAAAAACTGAGAACCAGGCAAAGCCGGGACCTGAACAATGCTGCTCTACACCCTTTGCATGCTGGCAGTGATCGGCTTTTCGGTGTTTTACCTGTTTTTTTACCGCGGTTGGCTCAGGGATAAACGGTTGCAGAAACCTTTCCCGCAGCCCTGGCGGCGGGTACTGGAAACCAAGGTTCCTTTCTACGCTTCGCTCCCATCTGAGCTCCAACAGCGGCTTGAACAGCATGTGCAGTTATTTTTGGCTGAAAAAACCTTTTATGGTTGTGACGGCTTTGAAGTAGACGACACCGTCAGGGTGACCATCGCTGGCCACGCCTGTCTGCTGGTTGTTGCCCGCAGCTTCTCTGATTTTGATGACGTCACCAGCATCCTGGTCTACCCCGATGCCTATCACGTCCGGGAAGTCCAGAGTGACGGCTTTGTGGTCAGCGAAAGCAACCAGATTCGTGCGGGCGAAGCCTCCAGTCATGGCCAGGTCGTGCTGGCGTGGGCCGAATGCGAGGCCGGCGCCATCAATCCCGATGGCCAACACAACGTCATTCTTCACGAATTCGCCCATCAGCTGGATTACTTGGATGGCACCGCCGACGGTGCCCCACCCCTCAGCGGTGATCAGGCAAAGCACTGGCAACAGACCATGACCCTGGCCTACAAACACCTGCGCGACTCTCTACGCCATCATCAGAAACCCTGGCTTGACCCCTATGGCGCGACCGAGCCAGCGGAATTTTTCGCCGTGCTGACGGAAGCGTTTTTCCAGCAGCCCGGCCATCTGCGGGCAGAGCAGCCAGAGGTCTATCACACGCTCTGTGAATTCTTCCGCCTGGATCCCCTCAATCTCCGCTGACACCGGGCAAACCAGCCTGTTTGTGCTAGTGTAAGCGCTGACTCAAGAGGGGTTCATCATGCCAGAAATACCTAAAGGACAGTCCGGAACCAGCGGTTATTCCTGGAAGCTGTCCGCCGCTGCCGCCGTGGCGGCTGTGATTGGCGCGGCAGTCACCTATGGCGACGTATCACCGATCATTACCGGATTGATTCTTCTGACAGCCGCTGGCTGGGGCTTTACCGCCAGGGACAACAGACGCGAGAAAAAAGACGTATAAAATCCATCATCGGTGATTTCCCGGGCTTGTCACTGCGATACACTGCGTTAAGCTGATCACAAATCACCCATATAGGCAGCTCAATACTATGGGAACAGCCGCAGATAAATTCCGCGATACACCCCCAACCATCCCGGCACTCGACCCTGAGCGTGTGTCGCTGATGGAGCAGCACGGCCTGACCGTCAAACAGCTCGAGCCGTTGGGCGTCGAGATCTACGACGCTGATGTTCGCTCCAGGCTGCCGGACTCGGTGATCAAGGCCCTGGAAGAGGAAATGGCGAATCGCGGCTTCATCGTCTTCAAGCACCAGCCTGGCCTGACGGCGGACGAGCTGGTCAATGTGAGTAAGTGGTGGGGCGCGGGCGAAATTCATTCGACCCACGGCGTCCACCCCGCCACACCGGGCATGAACCGGGACATCTTCCGCTGCTCCAACGACAACCGCCACGGCATTCTGGGCGTTGGCCCCCAGTGGCATAACGATGGCAGTTTTGAAGCCGCCACGTTTTCCCATTCCGCCTACTATATGGCGCGGGCGCCGGAAAAAGGCGGCGGCACCCACTTCGCCCACCAGGGCGCTGCATTTGATGTGCTGCCAAAGGATAAACAGGCCTTCTGGGAGCGCCTGGTATCGGTCAATTCGGCCACGGGCGTGACCCATCCGGTGGTGCACACCCACCCTATTTCCGGGAAGAAAAGCGTATGGCTGCATCTCGGCATGACTGGGGGCGTGATCGAACGGCTGCCGGAAGAAGGCGTCTCAATCGACGAGCTGCAGAAACAGCCCGCGAACACCGATCAGCTGCGCCTGCTCAACGAAGACGAGATGAAGCAGTTGTTCAATGATTACAACGACCTGATGAATGCGTCGTTCGAGAAGGATTACGGCATACGGTATCAGTACGATACCGGTGACCTGCTCTACATCGACAACTGGGCCCTGGCGCACCGGGCAGCGCCAGAAGCGCATATGTCGGCCGATCAGCAGGGCCTGAGGATCATGGACCGGGTGACCGTCAAATCACCCCGGAACCTGGCGCCCCACTTCGGACTGCCACAATACATCAAGATTTCAGGAGCCCACCCTTTGAACAAGGATGGTGTATGGCAATCCGGTGGTGTCGGATTCCGCTGGAAAGACGACATACCCATGCAGAACTGATTGACGTCGCATTGGCGTGCCGGGCGGAATTCAAAGCCCCTTTTTGCGTTCCTCCCGGCACTCATAGGAGCCCATTTCAAATTCCCGGCAGATCCAGGGACGGTTCTCGTAGATGGTGCACATGAACGTGTCCCGATCGAGAGCCGAGCACCAGCCGTCCTCCAGGCGTAACATGGTTTCGCCTCCCCACTTGTCGTAGGCAATATGTCGCTCCGGAACGCCGGTATCTGAAATAATCATCACTTCCAGACGGCAACAACAGGCCCGGCAGTTCGAGCACGAAATTCCGGAGTCGCTGATGTTTTCTGCAGAAATGGTCACAGCCACGCTTAAACTCCGGAGCCGGACGTGTCGCCCTGGGGATACTGCATCAACTTGGCTTCCATGGCGCTATCCGCAAGGGCGACCCCGGCTTTGTCGTAGACGTTGAACACCGCATTCGCGCCGCGGCTAAGCAGAGGTTGCGCCTCGTCTTCGTATTCAACAATGGCGGCAATGCGGCCGTCGAATTTGCGGCCCCGGAGCTGGTCCAGTGCGAACAGGTTACCTGCGTGGTGAGGCATGGCCAGCAGTACCAGTTTCACATCCGGTGACACCAGCAGCTTGTCCCAGAAGTCCGAGTCCACGGCATCGCCTTCCCGGACCCGGAACCCCTGCTCACTCAGGCGTTCCACGGTCGAATGCTTGTTATCGATCCCCAGAACACGCTTGCCGTAACGCTGCTCCAGCTGTAAGTAGGCACCCCGACCAATTTTTCCCATACCCAGTACCACGGCCGTGGCATCCCCGAGATTAATGGGGCTGTCTTCAGAATGTAAACGCTCGTCGCTGGTTTGGGGAATAAAACGCCGCAAGCGGCGGTAAATCGCTTCATTCTGGCTGTTGAGTATCGCAGACAGGACAAAACTCATGGCCACGGACAGCGACAGCACCACCAGCCAGTCTGCCGGCAGCCAGCCCTGGCTCGCCGACAGCGCAACGACGATCAAACCGAATTCGGAATAGTTGGCCAGCGCCAGGGTCGCCAGTGCGGTCGTGCGGTCGCGCAGCCGGAACCCGGCAAACAGGCCGGCGAACAGCAGGGCTTTCAGGGGCAGCAACACCAGCAGTATCGCCGCGATGCCAAAATGCTCCCACGTTGGCAGGGCCGTCAGTCCGATAGACAGGAAAAAGCCCACCAGCAGCAGTTCCTTGGTGTTAAATAGCGCCCGTGCCAGTCGCTGTGCGGCAAAGTGAGGCGCCAGAAGAATGCCGATAATCAGTGCACCCAGGTCCCCTTTAACGCCCACCAGTTCAAACAGCTGATAACCAATGACCAGCGCCAGAGTGAAGCCGAACAGCATCTCCATGTCACCGTGGCCGACCCGATTCATTAATCCCCGGAGCAGCGGCGCGGCAGGAATAAGCGCCAGCAGGAGTAGCGCCCAGGGGCTGGGTAACTGCCCAGTGGATGCGGTCAGGAAGATAACGGCAAAGATGTCCTGCATGATGAGCACACCAATGGCAATGCGCCCATACAGTGTCTGCGTCTCGCTGCGGTCTTCCAGGACCTTGACCGCGAAAACCGTACTGGAGAACGACAGGGCAAACGCCAGAATCAACATCACGCCCGTTTCAGTGCCCTGTAACAGCGTTATACCCAGCAGTTTCAGGCCGGTCAGGATAACGAACAGCAGACCGATGGAAGCGGCCATGTGCAGGCTCGCGGCACCCCACACTTCCCCGCGCAACAGCGAGCGCACATTGAGCTTTAGGCCGATACTGAAAAGCAGAAGGGTCACGCCCAGATCCGCAATGGTGCTCAAGGTGGGCGTCAGTTCGTAACCCATAACGTTGAGGACAAAGCCGGCAGCCAGAAAGCCCACCAGTGGCGGCAGGCGCAGCGGAAGTGCTGCCAGGCCACCTAAAAATGCGACCAGAATAAATATGGGATCCAAGTGACACCCTCTCCCTGATGAATTAGACCCGATAAATACTACAGGAAATCCGTTGTCCCAGGCATTTTGCCCCCGCTTTTTATGTTCAGAATACCGTGAAACTCAGCGTGATATAGGCACCGTAGCCCAGCAGAAGCAGCCCGCCTTCGAGCCGGCTGAGCCGGCTACCGGTAAAAAGAAAGAATGACAATATCAGTGACGTTCCAAGCATCACCCATTGATCAAACTGCAAAATTCGCTCGTGGACTGGCAGCGGCTGAAGCAGCGCAGAAATACCGAGTATGCCCAAGAGGTTGAAAATATTGCTTCCCAGGATATTTCCGATCGCCACATCGGCATGTCGGCGGAATGCGGCGATCACAGAGACCGAAAGCTCAGGCAAAGACGTGCCAACGGCGACGAGAGTCAAACCGATGACAGCTTCTGAAACATTAAGCGATTCGGCTATTCCGACGGCTCCCTTCAAAAGCACCTGGGAGCCGGCGATCAAAAGGAATAAACCCAGCACAATGGCCATGGCTATCCAAAGCGTTGTTTTTGGCAGGGACGTAACCTCGCCCGCTTCGGCGATGTGTAAATCTGCCGAAGGTGCTTCCCCCGAGCGCTCCGTCCAATACGCCCAGATCAGATAAGCGGCAAGCGCCAACAGAAATATGGCCGCGTCAGACCTGACCAGAGCATCCCCACCAACGAGAATAAGAAACAGAACGCTGGCCGCCACGGCCGTAACAGCATCACGCCGCAGCACCAGTGGCTTGACCGCAAGCGGCGTTATCACCGCGCATAAGCCCAGAACCAGCAGAATGTTGCCGATGTTACTGCCCACGACGTTACCAATTGCAATGTCGGGCCGATTACTGAGGGCCGCCTCAATCGAGACCACCAACTCAGGCGCAGACGTACCGAAACCGACAATCAGCAAACCACTGAGAAGAGGAGAAATATTCAGCTTATCGGCGGCGGCCAAAGACCCTCTGATAAGGGCCTCACCGCCACTGGTGAGAAGTACAACACCGATACCAACAAACAAAAGGTTCAACACAGAAGATCCCTTGCTGCCGTTATCGAACGCTTTCCAGCAATAATCTGGCTTTGCACTTGAGCGACCGACAACAGCTTGTTAAATGTTTTCACTCAGAAAGGAGCTTAATAGGCCTGGGCACATACAAGGCGACGTAGGCGAAACTAAATACCAGGGCCCTCGTCGCCAGACTGTCGTGGTCTGGCAAAAACATCGCCAGTGCTACAACAAAAGCGCCACCCAGTGCCAAAGCACCCAAACGCCGGGCAGCATTGACCCGGTGAATGCTACCGCACGACTGGCAACGAACATCATTACTGCCGATGCCCATAAAGTAGATTTTGAAGGCATCCACCATCGGGAGGCCGCAATTCAAACACCGAATTTTCATAGACATTTGGATCGCTGAAGTGAAATCGGCAACCACCCAAATGCATCACCGAAGAACCTTTTCGTGGCTTCAAGGTCCCGCGAGGGGATCTCAAAATAATTGATTTTCCCGCTCTCTTTCACAGCTTTCTCCTTAGTGCATGGACTGGTTATGCGCGTTCACGGATCGCACGAATGTCCCCGATATCCACCGGACGTGTGAGCGCCGGTAAGCTCTTTCGTATAGACCTTTGTCGTTTTCATAAGCTCAAAACCCGCTGAAGGATAAAACTCATGAGACTCCACACGAAACAAATTCGAGCGAACAAGAATTCGTGAGAGACCCAAATTTTGAGACCAGATTTCAACAGCGTTTATCAACAACTGCCCTATACCCATCCGTCTGCAGCTTGAACGCACGACCAGGCCAGTAATTTCGGATATAACTCCCTCGCCGAGCAATATGCGTTTTTCTACAGCGGTCCACCCAACAATCGAATTATCGCAAACGGCCACGAATACTTGATGATTTGACGAATTCATCAATGCTTTCATCCAATCAAGAGTTTCGGACGTGCTTGTTGGATAGCCCCATTCCAGGACTAATCCATGTATCCCGTTAAGGTGTTCACTGTTTGCAGTCTGAATCGAGACTTCCATATTCACCCAACAGCCCTAAAGCCAGCCAATGAGTGGATCGTCCAGCCCGAAAGCGGCCAGAACAATCCCAAGGACAAGACCTGCGGGAAAACTAAGACGCCGTGTAAGCGGTCTTTTGCGCTTCGCCTGTGGATTACGCGCTGGCCGTATTCCACTAGGAAAAAGCTTTTCACCGATAAAACCATGCAATCGCACGATTAAAAACAGTGCGGCCGACAGCACAACAAGAATGACCACATAAAACCAGGCACCCCTCAACAACAGTCCGGCCACGCCGTGGATTGCTATTCCCAGCAAAACGCCAATAACGACATTGACAGCGGTGCTGGCCCAATTGCCAGCCTGCATGAAAAGTTCGGCGGTCCGCTGGTTATGTAACTCAGCGTCCTTTTTGTCGAGTTTGCTACCGGATCTTACGCGCAGCCAGAGGACCACTGCCATAACAACGACAACGCCTGTAGAAGCGATGGAAAAAATGATCTCGTTAAACATCAGGTCAGGCATTTAGTTATTCGCTGTAAACATTATAAATTGAAATCTTCCTGGTAACTTCAACTGCCCATCGGCCGAGGGAGTTCGTTCTTTCACGATAACTCCAGTTCATCGATCAATTCCGCGAGTCGGTGAACATACGGAATAGTCCAAGCTCACGTAAAAGGAGGAGGCATTACTCCTCTAAGCAACCCCCCCAGGGCGAAGACTCAGTAATGTATAACGCGGCCAGCATGCGCGGCTACGAAATGGAGGCGAAGCCGCAATGTAGTAGACGTCGCCGTGCCTGGCCTTGTTATGCGGTACTCCTCAGTCCAGCACAGCGACCGTAACTAATCTACAGTGACTATCACACCTGCAGTTTTGTTCTATCAAATCATTGATGCTCTGAGTCACCGATAACTTCTTCCCATCCATTGACTTGCACCATGCGCAATCTCGCTCATCCTTGCACGCAACAATTTCATACTTTTTGAGGCCCATACTTTAATAATTCTGAATATTCTCGTCGTGGGACCGGGCAAAATTTGCCGTCATTGAAATAGAGGACAAAACACTCTTAGGGTCATTTTGAGCTCGACCCTTTTCGTTTAAAACCGCAAGTAACTCATGGGTAATTTGTAAGCGAGGGTTTATTCCCAGCTCCCTTTTTTCATCCGCTGTGAGTTTGTTTCCCGTCTTGTTCAGATTGGTCTCGTTGTTCAGGTGCTGGACTACCACATCTACTTGGTCTTTACGGATCAGGTCACTTTTCTCAACTTCCCGCAAAAGGTACGGGTCCGGACCTTTCTGCCGGCCCGAAATTTTATCTGACGGGGATTTACTGAAAAATCTTCGGATGAAAGCTAGCATCTTTGCTCCTCTTTTCTCGCATAACGCGGAGCCAAGCGGCGGCCAACGGCCGCGTACTGCTGCGAATTGTTATGCATTTTGTTGGCGTTCACGGTCTACGGCTGATCTCCACAAGACCAAGTTCGGTAGCAATGCACCTAAACTAATTTGGCCTTTATTCTGCAGTTCAGACAGCACGACGCTCATTGGATAGTCTTCGGTGTTGGCCACCTCGGATACAATTTCCTGGGTTTTTAGCGCAACTCTATCTTTGACCGAGCGCCCAACCCATTCTGCAGAATGTTTCCACCAATTGGCGGCGGCATTTACCACTGCAACGACTGTGAATTTTTCAGAATACCGTGGTCCAATATCAAGAGCGCGCTTTTTGCTTACGCCGGTAAAAGTCAGGGTGTCGGTCAAATACTGCTGTATGACGGAGAAACCAACTCCAATAAAGTACTCTCCGCGATCAGTAAGACCGTCTGACTCGGGATCAGCAGACACAGCGATCAGGCTTAGAACCTCAGCCAATTTGCTATCAATGGTAGCCAGCACTTCTGACATTAGCTGCATTTCACGATCGGCGTACTCATCATCAGCTCTCAGATACATTCCAAACTACTCGATTAGTGCATAACGCCAGCGCACAACGGCGCCCTTGGAATGGAGGCGCAGCCGCAATGAAAAGGGCGTCCGGCGGCCGCAGGCCGCGAATTGATGCGCCTTGTTAGGATTTTTATGGGCAGGGACCCAATTCACGCAAGTGCCAACGCACTTCCTGACCCAACGAATTTTCTCTCAAACTTTTTGAAATCACTATGAGTTTCGGCGACTGGCGGCATCTTGTGCTCGATTTTTTCGTCACCCTTGATGTAAGTAAAATCTGCTCGTTCAGAACGTACCCCAAAAGGACCTATCAAAGTACAATGAACATGCGGACTGATACCGGCCTCAATATTCTTTCTCATCATTATCGAGGTGAGGAAAGCCAACGTTTCACCAGCTTTGCCTAACGAACCGTGATCACTATCGGTCGATACAGAGTTCTTAGGCTCATTGAGGTCGTCCAGAAACATTGCGTACTTTTTCTTTCGTGCTGCCCGAACCTATTGATGTTGCTTGGTTACGACGCTTCACTTGTGGTTGAAATCCATTTGAATGGCTCATGATGATAATATCAGTGCGTGGCGAGTAAACATTTTCCCCTACTGACTCTCTCGGCGAAAAGCCTGCCAGCAAAAGAGAGCAACCTAATTTTTGATCCTTAACAGAAGATTTTTGAAATTCTCTTCTACCTGACCGATGCCATTCCTGAAGAAATCTCCTCGGGCTAATTATCTTTTCGTCAGCACCATGGGTTACTGCAAACTTCCTCATATCTGCAAGAAGCTTAAAGCCTGTCTCTACACTCCCGGAAAACCCGCACGCCATGTTTGGCGCTATTTGTAGTGGTCAACTAATCCCGGACAGTATTTTAAGGTTTTCCTCAGCCGCAACGGGCGAAATGCCGTCGTTGAATGTGTGAGGTCGTTGCCGGTTGTAGTAGCCCATCAGATAGCCACCAACATCTTTTTTGGCCTCAGGCAGATTCCGATATCCCAGGGCCGGTATCCATTCAGATTTCAGACTCCGGAACAGTCTCTCCATCGGTGCGTTGTCCCAGCAGTTGCCACGTCGGCTCATGCTTTGGGTCATTCGATAGCGCCAGAGCCTCTGACGGAACTTACGGCTGGCATACTGGCTTCCCTGATCCGAGTGGAACATGACTTTCTCCGGTTGGTCACGTTGCTCCCAGGCGTGGTCCAGAGCTTTTACAACCAGGTCCGCATCTGGACTCGATGACATCGCCCAGCCAACAACACGCCGGGCATATAGGTCCAACACAACCGCCAGATAACTCCATCGCTGGCCACTCCAGATGTAGGTGATGTCACCACACCAGACCTGGTCTGGCAGCTCTACTGCAAACTCACGATCCAGATGGTTCGGGATATCTGGCCGTTCAACGGTGGCCTGCTTGTAAGCGTGAGGGCCTGGCTGCTTACAGATCAGCCCCAGCTCGCTCATCAGTCGTCGAACCTTGAAGCGACCGACGACAGTGCCTTCTTCGCTGAGCAAGCCTTTGATTGTCCGGCTACCGGCAGAACTGCGGCTCTTGGTGAAAAGGCGGCTTACCTGAGCCCTCAAGGCCATACGCTCCACATCAACGTGGTTCCGCCGATGGCGGTACTCGTAATAGCTGGAACGGCTGATATCGAACGCATTGCAGACCATTTCAACAGGCATTCGCTCACTCAACTGGTCTATCAGCGCGTACGATTCATGTCGTCCGACATCAAGAGAGCGGTAGCCTTTTTTAGTATGTCTTTCTCCTGTTCAAGGCGCTTGCAGCGGGCTTCCAGCTCCTGAATACGGCGCTGTTCCGGGGTTAATGCCTTGCCCTTCGGGGTGACACCGTCACGCTCCTCGGTCAGTTGGCTAATCCAGCGCCGGATAGCGCTTTCACCAATCCCCAGGGACACGCTAGCCTGGGGAATCGTGTAACCTTGATCCAGCACCAGGCTGGCTGCTTCCTGTTTGAACTCAGGAGAAAAAGAACGTCGCTTTCTGGTCATCAGACACCTCGTTTATGGTGGCGATATTACCACCTACGTTGGTGTCCGGAATCATTGAACCACTACA